>Ga0101944_10000443_pt1 | contig 121230 bp, 110 predicted proteins | sample DewCreD2012metaG_FD_75245 | JGI IMG/M metagenome (GOLD analysis project Ga0101944, IMG submission 75245) | Hot spring sediment bacterial and archeal communities from British Columbia, Canada, to study Microbial Dark Matter (Phase II) - Dewar... ...
CCAGCCGCTCAAAACGGTTCGCAAGCAGCGACAGCGAACAGCCCAAAGACCGGCTCATACCCCTCAGGCTCTCCCCCGCCGCAAGCCGATACAACAGCTCCCGGTAGGAGAGAATGCGCTTCAGGTAGTAGTGGGTGGAGAATGTCTGCGTGGAAAAACTCTTGCCACAGCAGCTGCAGCGATAGCGCCGCACCTTCCCGAAGGCCTTGGTGGCATACCAGCCTGTGGCCCAGGCCCAGGGCCTGTCTGGCGCAGCCTTGTGGTAGGCACAGCCAGGATTGGGACAGAAGGCAAACCAGTGCACAGCATACCTCCCTGACCGCAGAAGCGGTCATAGAGCGTATCGCACTGGCTGGCCTCTTTCCTTCAAATCTTTACACAAGGTTGAGAGCACTAACGATTCCGTGGGCGGTGCCCGCTTCAGCTCAAAAGCTGGCACAGCAGCGGCATTGGGCGCCTACGGAATGTGGGGCCTTTTCCCTGTATACTGGAAGCTTCTCTCGCATATGCATTCGCTGCAGATACTGGCGCACAGGATTGTCTGGGCGATGCTGTTCTGTTTCCTGCTATTGGCAGCGACAGGCAAGCTGGGGCATTCTAGAGCTGCAATCAAAAGTCGGCGTGTGGTACCCGTGATTCTTGCCAGCGCTCTTCTCGTGACTTTCAACTGGGGCTTGTGCATCTACGGTGTTACGAGCGGTCGGGTTCTGGAGACTGCGTTGGGGTACTACATCAATCCGCTCATGTCGGTACTTCTCGGAGCGCTGTTGTTCCACGAGCGAATCGACCGGAGTACGATGGCGACTTTGACGCTGGCAGTGACAGGGAGTGGCGGGGCGTTTGTCTTCTATGGCAGAATTCCGTGGCTGCCGCTGGGTCTTGCGGTGAGTTTTGCACTGTACGGAGCAGTCAAAAAGGGACTTAATCTGCCGCCGGTTGAAAGCCTGTTTCTGGAAACGGCAGCTGCGACGCCGTTCGCTCTTGTCTATCTCGTCATTGTTCAACAGCAGGGCCATGGGGCATTTTTGAATAGTTACGGCCTTACGATGGCTCTTCTAGCCTTTGAGGGTGTCATAACGGCGATACCGCTTTTGCTGTTCGGCATGGCTGCGGTCAGCATCAAGCTTCAGACAATTGGTTTCATTCAGTATTTAACACCAAGCTGTCAGCTTCTACTGGGTATCTTGGCCTACCATGAAATTCCTGATCGCGCGCTTCTGGCTGCGTTTGCGGGTGTCATCGCTTCGGTTGTGGTGTATGTGGGGACACACTTGCATCAGCTGCGCTGCTCCAGGCAAGCCGGCCGGCAATGAACACTTCGCGGACGATGTTCATGCCCGTGTGATAGGCCAGGTGTGTCGGTGAAGGCGCATCGAGAACGACAAAGTCGGCATCCTTTCCTGTTTCCAGCGAGCCGGTTCGCTCGGCAAGTCCGAGCGCAGCAGCTCCGTTCAGTGTGAGCGCCGTGAGGGTTTCCTCTAGCGACATGCCCATCTGCAGAATTGCCAGGGCTATGATGAGCGGTATCGACTGGCTGTAGCATGAGCCGGGGTTAAGGTCGCTGGCGAGGGCGACCGCACAGCCGGATTCAATGAACTTCCGGGCTCGCGCATGCGGTTCCCGCAGGATAAAGGCAGTGAGCGGCAGAAGGCAGGCGATCGTTCCGGCTGAAGCCATCGCATCGATGTGAGCGTCGGAGGCCTTGAGCAGGTGTTCGGCACTGACCGCCCCGAGTTCCGCTGCAAGGCCGGCTCCTCCAAGTGCTTCGATCTCGTCGGCATGCAGTTTGAGGAGAAATCCGGCATCGCGCGCCCGTTCGAGGTACCAGCGGCTGTCTTCCAGTTCGAATACGCCCTTTTCGCAGAAAATGTCAGCAAAGACTGCCAGCCTGCGGCTCTGTACTTCGGGAATGACCTCGCGGACGAGATATTCGAGGAAGGCGCGCGGCCTGCCCTTGTATTCGGACGGAATCGAATGGGCGCCCAGAAAGGTCGGGACGATGCGCACTGGCTGTTCGCCGGCAAGCCGGGCTATGGCCTCGAGCTGACGGAGCTCGGTGTCGCGATCGAGGCCATAGCCGGATTTGCATTCCACCGTCGTGATGCCGAGGGACTTCATGGTGTCGAGCCGGCGGCGGCCGAGCTCGACGAGAGCTTCGAGGGAGGCAGCCCGAGTGGCGTTCACAGTGTTCTGAATTCCGCCTCCGCGGCGATGGATTTCCATGTAGGGCATGCCCTGCACGCGCCAGAAAAATTCGTCTGCCCGCCAGCCGGCAAAGATGAAGTGGGTGTGGCTGTCGACAAAGCCGGGAATGACCGACTTTCCGGCGGCATCGAAGGAAGGGGCTGCGAGCGCTTCGACTGCGAGCTGGTGCAGAGGGTGGGAGGGATCGACTTCAGCGCGGCGCAGTGAAGCTTCCTCTCCTACATAGGCGAGACTGCCGCTGCGGGCATAGATGCAGGCTCCGGAAATCTTGTTCAGCCTGCCCATGGCAGAGCCGGCGGCCTGGCACTTCCCTTCAGGGGTCCAGAGTTCGGAGATGCCATGGACGAAAATCGTCCCTTCCCGGTGCTCCATGCGCCTATTTCCTCCGTGCCTGGCCTTTGGATGTACGGGGCTCATCCCTGTCCGTGCCAGTATAGAGAGGATCAAGACCTATCGAGCCCCAGATTCTCTTGAGATAGTTGGGGGAGGTCAGCTGTTCGAGCCGTGAATGAGCGCTCGCCAGCTCGGCCTGAACGCGGCGCTCGGTCAGGCTCCCAGGTTCGGCTCGCTCGGCCAGGAAGCGGCGCAGGTAGGAGATTGATGATTCGATATAGGCGATTTCATGGTCGCGGTAGCGCTCGAGCCGCTTCTGGTACCAGTCCGATGCAAGTACATAGTCGCGGTCGAAGAGCCTGCGGACTTCGGGATCGTGGATGCTCCTGCCCTCATAGTGCCCGAATGCCATGACCGAAAGCACGGCTTTGAGGGGTGGAATGGCCGCTTCATACGAGCCGTCCTCGAAATAGGCACGGGCAGATTTTTCCATGGCCGATGCAATGTTCTCGACACCGTCGACGAAGTCTTCCAGCGACTGCAGTTCGGGCCTGAGCATGTCCTCCGGGAACACGACGGAGGGAGTGTCGAAGAGGCGGCCGAGATAGGTTGCTGCAAACAGCGGGGTTATGCGCCAGCCGAGGCGCGAAGCGGGGATACGTCTGCCCTGGTATTCGAAATCCTCGACCTTTTCGAGGTAGCCGTTGCTCTTGAGGAACTCGGGATCGCGCTCTTCGGGGCCCATGCGGGACCAGAGCTCGGGCATGAGCAGGGAGATGTCATGGTCTACCTTGTACTTGCGGCCGATATGGCCGGCAGCGGTGGTAAAGCCGGAATAGCCTGTCAGAATGAAGGAGAGCAGGGCGTTGTTGAGATCGCTTGTCGGGACCAGGGGGTTGAAGGGACCTTTGGTGAGTGCGCCTTCACTGCCTGCGCCGGTGGTTGAGGGGCTTTTGCCGGTCAGGGAGCAGACGAAGTCCATGAAGAGCTCGGGCAGATCCTGATAGTGGATGGGGCCGTAGACAGCAAGGGGCCGTATGCCGCTCTTTGGGTCTGCAGGGTTGTTGCGTCTGCCGGGAAGCACGGCACCGACCGGCTGAAGAAGGGGGCTGTCGGCAGGAATCCGGCGGTAGAGGCGCGGTCCGATTTCGGCAAGGTAGCGGGAAATCGGATTGACGTAGCTCGGGTCGAGCTGAAGGTATCGCGGGTTCTTGGAAGGAGCGCCGTTCACGAGTCGGAAATGGTCCGAGGCGACGAAGTATTCGAAATTGGGGTCCTTTTCGGTCTCTTCGATGAATTTCCGCATGGGCTCGGTATATTCATAATACCGGATGGTGTTCTCGATGATGCGCGAGGCATCGGCCCTTGTAAGCGGCTCGAAGTTCGAGATGAAATTGTCCTGGCGCGAGAGGTCCTTCTCGGTCTGCTTGTCGTAGCCGCGGATAATGGCATCGTCGGGGCGCTGGAAAAATCGGGCTTCGCAATTCTTGGCAAACTTGAGAGCGAGATGCTGGCCGGCCCATTCAGGGAGGTTGTCGAGCTGATTGACCGGCACGACGATAGATGCGGTTATGTCGTCTTCCCACTGAAGCTTGAAGGCAGGCATGAAATCCTGGCGCAGTTTAAAGAAGCGGTTCATGCCATTGCCGTTCTTGCCGACGCGGAGATAGGCTCCCATGACCGGGCGTCCTTCGAATTTGAGGATGTTGCCGGTAGTGCCGTTGACGGCATCGACGGAGAAATGGGACATCCAGTCGTCGCCCCAGTCAGGTCGATAGAAACGTTTCACAAGGAAGACCAGGCTCTTGATCCGCTCGGGGATGCTGCGAAGCCATTCGTTGTATTCGTCGTTATAGGCAGGGGAAGGCGAGAGCAGTTTTATGACCGAGCCGAGAGAGCGCTTGGGTGACAGGACGGGGCGGGCATCCTTTCCGTGATTTTCGGATTCGTCACGGAAGCGGTTGCCGTAGTCTTTTTCGATAATCTCCCGGACTGCCTCCATGTCCGTTTTGAAATCTGCGATGATAATGGGCATGTAGGTAATGGCGTCATGAATCGATTTTGCGATTTCGGACTTGCCGCCGCCTGAGACGGTACAGGGCTTGTGGCAGAGGAGCGGTTCCTGGGTGGTGCCGATGAGGCGCCAGGCTCCGGTGACCGGGTGCCGTTCCATCTGGATACGGTATCCGGTGGGATGGATGTAGAAGTGGTCCGGAAGGATACGGAGAGATTCAGCTCGGCCGTCGACGACCCAATGCGCCATCTGGTCTTCGAGGGAGATAGTGGCATCTTCGGGCAGATAGACGATGTTGGGGAAGGTAAGGTCTACTCCATAGCCTTCGGGCTTCATCTCGATGCGCCCGCGCATGAGCGCATAGACATCCTGAATGCTGTGGCCTCGGGAGCGAAGGTTGGTGTCGGGTACAAAGCGCGTGCCGAGGTTGTAGGAAGGAAATACGAGTGCGCCGCCTGCGTGCTCTTCTTCTACCAGACCCAGAAGATTGGCGGAAAAAGAGATGTGCGATTTGATTTCTTTTTTGGAATAGCCGAAATAATTGTCGGCAATGATAGTCAGAATGACGCCGGAAGCGTCGCGTGCACAGAGTTTGAAAGGCTTGCCGTCGTTGTAGAGTTCGGTGGGGTCCTTCCAGCACATGCCGTCGCGGCGCTGGCGTTCGGTTGCCTGGTCAAAGTGGGGCAGGCCGAGTTCCTTCTTGGTTAGGCCGACCAGGTGTGTTGCGAGGACGATACAGCCGGTGGTACCTGTCCAGTGGATCGGATCTATGGAAGCATCGTTTTCGGGTATAAAGGGGTCGCCGGAGTTGCCGAATATGCTCTCGACGAAATCGACATTGGCCGCGAGGGAGCCGGGGGCGAAGAAACGTACTTCCATGGATCGTTCTTCGCAGTAGCCCGGTACTTCGGGGCGGACGATCGGCCTCAGGAGGACCGACAGGAAGGTGCGCGCCTTTTCGGTTTCGCGGGCGGTGAAAGGAAGCTCGAGCAGTTCGGGCGGCGGATTGAAGGCGGCTTCGAGCATGCGGGCGAAGACGAGCTTGGGTACTGCTTTCTTGTCAGGAGGTATGGGGAGCCCGCCTTCGACGATATGGAAGACGCCTTCAGTGGTGCGCCGGTCGTTCGTTGGGTTGTGGAGCACCCCATTACGTATTCGGTATGAGGTGAGGGTGGGCGAGACATGCTTGTGCCCATCTGGCGGGAGGGAGAGCTCGCGCGCCATGCCGCAGCGGTCGAGAACGAGGGTGTTTGCGGGGATCTGCGGAATCCGGGCCAGCCCAAGGTCTGCCAGATAGCGATCGATGAAGTTCTGGATGCGCTGGTCGGCAGGAGGCAGGATGCGGGGTAGGAGGCGGTTCTTCTGGCGGAAGCTCTCCAGCATGTCCGAAGCGAGCTGGACAAAGCCGGTGCCTTCTTTCGAATAGACTGGCAGGCCCAGGCTCTTGAGCTTGATGTTGATATAGGAGATAAGCCGCGCGCGCTCCTGCGGCGATGTCCTATCCAGCTTAATGCCATGATCCCTTTTGGTTACCATAGATATTCCTCCGCGAGGCTATGTTGCGCGAATTCTAATCCATGTCGCTGCAAGGGGCAATCGGTAGGGGATTCCAGCTCCAGCATTCGATGCTGGCAGGTATGGTGCCGCTGGCAAGGAGCGTTACGGCAGCGTCGATATCGGGATACATGACCCGGTCTCTGTCGGCGAAGTGGACCACTGCGCGGAGCATGTGGTAGATGGGGCGTGTTGCGGGCGAGAGCGATTCTTCTATGGAAGGAAGTCCCATCTGGATTGCACGCAGGTCGAGAGCCTGGCAGGCGGCCAGGAGTTCCATCGCGACAACGCGGCGGCTGTGGTCGACGATCTGCCGCGCCTTGCGCGCCGCAATTGTTCCCATCGAGACGTGGTCTTCCTGGTTTGCGCTCGAGGGAATGGAGTCTACGCTGGCTGGGTGAGCCAGGACCTTGTTTTCCGACACAAGGCTGGCTGCACTGTACTGGACAATCATGAAGCCCGAATTGATGCCGCCATGGATGGTCAGGAAGGCGGGAAGTCCTTCGGAGAGAGCAGGGTTGACGAGGCGTTCGAGTCTCCGCTCCGAGAGGTTTGCGAGCTCGGCTGAGGCGATGCCGAGGTAATCCAGCACGAGGGCCAGGGGCTCGCCATGGAAATTGCCTCCTGAAACTATGTCGCCCCCTTCTCTCAATACGTACGGGAAGATAAGGGGATTGTCGGTTACGGCATTGAGTTCGGCAGAGACGATGTCCCATGCATGGGCGATGGCGGCAAGGCAGGCTCCATGTACCTGCGGCGTACAGCGCAGGGCATATGCATCCTGGACACGGGTGCCTGCAGGCTTTGTGACGAGAAGGGAATCTTCCAGAAGGCGCCGCAGGTCGTGCGCCGCATCGATCTGGCCTTTCTGGCGCCGCAGTTCGTGGATGCGCGGGTCAAGGGCTTCGGTAATGCCTCGCAGAGCCTGGAAGGTCATGGCGGCAGCGATGGATGCACTGCGGTAGGTCATGAGGGCATCGTAAACTGCCAGCGCTCCAACAGCAGTCATTGCCTGCGTGCCATTGATGAGGGCAAGCCCTTCTTTGGCTTCGAGCTCGAGGGGCGCAAGGCCAGCTTCGGCGAGTACCAGAGCGCCAGCCATTCTTTTTCCTTTGTACCAGGCCTCGCCGAGGCCAATGAGCACCAGCGCGATATGGGAGAGTGGCGCAAGATCTCCCGATGCTCCCAGTGAGCCTTTTTCCGGTACGACCGGTACGATGTCCTTATTGAGAAAATCGACGAGGCGCTGAACTACAAGAGGTCTGATGCCGCTGTTGCCCACCGCGAGCGCGTTTGCCCGCAGAAGCATCATGGCGCGCACGATTTCCGGGGCAAAGGGTTCGCCCTGGCCGCAGGCATGGCTCATGATGAGATTCTTCTGCAAGGTGGCATTGTCTTCGTCGGAAATATGCACGTTGCAGAACTTGCCGAAGCCGGTTGTAATACCGTATCGAACGAGATTTTTCCTGACTGCCAGCTCGACTACATCGCGCGAGGCCTGCATGCGGGTAATCGCGTCGGGATCGAGCCGGACGGGGCGGTGATGCCGGGCGACTTCGACAAGATCCTGTATGGTGAGTGAACAGCCGTCGATGATGAATTCCTTCATGGAATCAGTATATCACAGGGGATGGGACTTGGGCATGCACTGGGCAAAGCTCGGGGCTTCGCCCGGGCATGGCCGCTCTGGACAATAACCAGGCTGCCGAATAGCATAGTACGGATATGAAAACTGACAATCGCTTGGTTATTCTGGCTGGTCTGGCTGTAGCCCTGATCTGGGGGCTGACCTTTCTTTCTATCAAGGTGGCGATAAGGGAATTCGGGCCCATGAGTCTGGCGCTCTTCCGCTTTGTTATCGCTTCGATACTGCTGACGTTTATCATGCTGATCACGCGGACCCCGTTCGGCATTGCGCGGAAGGACATGTTCCTGCTTGCGGCGAGCGGGCTGGTAGGTGTCACGCTGTATTTCTTTTTCGAAAATAACGGTGTCATGCGGCTGACTGCCTCGGAGTCCTCGATTATTGTCGGTACCATTCCGATAGTGACGCTTCTAGGGGAAATGCTGATTCTGAAACATCGGCCGGATCGTCGCGTAGCCGGAGGGATCGTGCTGTCCTTTGTGGGGGTGGCGCTTATCGTGTTCAGGTCCGAGAGTGCCAGTTCCGCACCTGCGGGATACCTGTACATGGGCGGTGCGGCGCTGTCCTGGGCAGCGTATTCGTTTCTGACCAGGCCTCTTTCCGGAAGGTATTCGATGCTGGCGGTAACGTTCTGGCAGATGGTGACGGGAGCGCTGGGCTGCATTCCCCTGGCGCTTGCAGAGCATCAGAACTGGAGTGCGCTGTCGTCTGTGGCATTGGCGAATGCTGCGTTTCTTGGAGTGTTCGGGTCGGCTATCGGCTACTGGCTGTATGTGATTGCTCTGGAGCGTCTGGGGCCGGGAGCTTCGAGTGTCTTTATCAACCTGATTCCTGTCGTGGCGGTTGCTGCTTCATTCATTCTGCTGGGGGAACGGCTCGGGCTCATGCAGCTTGCGGGGGGGGCTATGGCGGTTCTGGGTGTCTATCTTGCAACTGCGCCGCGCCGGAAAGGAAGCAGATAAAAAAGACTTGCAATTGGGCATGGTTATGCTATCCTAGTCAGGGTTTCCTTTTTTCATTTTTTTCATCAATCAAGGAGGGTCTCGTGGAACAACTGTTCAAGCTCAAGGAACGGGGGACGACCGTGCGGACCGAAATCATCGCCGGCATCACCACGTTCATGACCATGGCCTATATTCTGGCCGTGAATCCGGGTATCCTATCGGCAACCGGCATGCCTGCGGCGAGCGTCTTTACAGCTACGGCGCTTTCTTCGGCCATAGCGATCGTCTGCATGGCGTTTTTTGCAAACCTTCCAATCGCGCTGGCACCCGGCATGGGCCTGAACGCCTTCTTTGCCTTCAGCGTGGTGCTGGGAATGGGATACAGCTGGCAGCTGGCGCTCACGGCTGTGTTCCTCGAAGGTATTCTGTTCGTGCTCATGTCGCTCTTCAATATCCGCGAGGCGATCGTTGCAGCGATCCCGGCGAATATCAAAAAGGCGGTTTCCGTAGGTATCGGCCTCTTTATCGCCTTCATCGGTCTGCAGAATGCGGGCATTATCGTGAAGAACGATGCGACCCTTGTCTCGCTTGGCAAAGTGACCCAGGGCCCGGCGCTTCTTGCGCTCATAGGGCTTGTGATCATGGGCTATCTTCTTGCACGCAAGGTCAAGGGAGCCCTGCTTATCGGCATCCTTGTCACTACGATCATCGGCATTCCCTTTGGAGTCACGAAGATTCCGGAAGGCTGGGCACCGCTTGCCAGGCCTGCAGCGCCTCTGCTCTTCCAGTTCCAGTTCGACAAGGTGTTTACGCTTGACTTCTTTATCGTGTTCTTTACTTTCCTGTTTGTCGACATCTTCGATACCATCGGCACGCTCGTAGGCGTTACGACCCAGGCAGGATTGATCGACCGCAATGGCGAAATACCCAAAGTAAAGGGAGCCCTGCTGGCGGATGCGGTCGGCACGGTTGCAGGAGCCTGCCTTGGCACATCTACGGTAACTTCGTATGTCGAAAGTGCTTCGGGCGTTGCTGAAGGTGGACGGACCGGTCTTACCGCTCTCACTACCGGAGTGCTCTTCCTGATCGCGCTCTTCTTCGCTCCGCTGTTCCTCCTCATTCCTGCTGCTGCCACTGCGCCGGCGCTCGTGCTGGTGGGGCTTTTCATGATGGCGCCGATCATGGAGATCGATCTCAAGGATTATACCGAGGCGATCCCAGCATTCCTGACCATCATCATGATGCCGCTTACCTACTCGATCGCCGAGGGTCTTGTGTTCGGTATCATCTCCTATGTGGTGCTCAAGGCGCTTACCGGCAAGTTCAAGGACATCAGCGTGGTCACCTGGATTGTAGCCATTCTGTTCGTGTTGAAGCATCTCATTGGCTGAGCCGGCTGTGCTGGCAAAAGAGGCCGCCTGGAGGCGGCCTCTTTTTTTATTGTCTTTGAAACTGAGACGAAAAGAAGCACAGGCGCAGAAGCGCCATGCGGCGGTCAATGACCGGCAAGCGGAATAAACAGTGCCGATTCCTGGTCGATGCGCACCCCCACGCGCGAGCCTTCCTGATGCAGGCGGGCGTTGGGATCATAGGGCATTGTAGCCTTAATTATCTTCCCTTCTCCCAGGTCGAGCTCGTACTCCACATGACTGCCGACAAAGGTCGCCGCGGCAACGCTTGCCGCAAGCGTTCCCGGTGCCCCGGGATCTGCTTCAAGCGCGATGCGTTCCGGCCGGATCACGAGGGCCGCCTCGGTGCCTTCGGTTATGGGTACGCCTCCCGAAGTGCGTGCCGAAAGCCGCCAGCCTCCCGGCATGTCGGTCCAGGCCTTGCCGTCGGCATATCCCGAGGTGCGGATGCGTATCGCGTTGGCCTGGCCGATGAAATCCGCGACAAAGAGCGTGCGCGGGTGGTTGTAGATTTCCTGCGGCGTGCCTATCTGCTCAACCTTCCCCTTCTGCATCACCATGATGCGATCCGCCATGGTGAGGGCCTCTGCTTGGTCATGGGTCACATAGATGCAGGTGATGCCCAGCCTTTTCTGGAGTCTTCGGATTTCGGTGCGCATGTGGAGCCTGAGCTTGGCATCGAGGTTGGAAAGAGGCTCGTCCATCAGCAGGAGGGATGGTTCAAGCGCCAGCACACGCGCAAGGGCGACGCGCTGCTGTTCGCCGCCCGAAAGCTGGTTGGGATAGCGATCGATCGCCTGAGCAAGCCCCACCAGCTCGAGAGCTGCCTTTACCTTGTCGCGGATGCGCGCAGGATCTTCGCCGCGCGACTTGAGCCCGTATGCGACATTGTGGAACACGCTCATGTGGGGGAACAGCGCATAATTCTGGAACACGAAGCCAATGCCGCGCTTGTTTGCGGGGACATTGGTCATGTCCCTGCCTTCGATGAGGATGCGTCCTTCGGTCGGCAGTTCGAAACCTGCTATCATGCGGAGGGTCGTGGTCTTGCCGCAGCCCGAAGGTCCCAGAAAGGTGATGAATTCGCCTTTTTCAACCGCAAGCGAAACATTGTCAACGGCTCTGACGATTTCCCCGTCCTTGCGGAAGACCTTTGCCACATGCTGAAGTTCAAGCGCCGATGTTGTCATAGGTTTTCTCCTGGGGCGTGCCGAATCTGAGGGAACTGCGGTGCAGTGCCCATCCCATCACGATGTCGGCGATGAATACCATCACGATCAGCACGATCGAGAAGGCCGAAGCCTGCGAAAACTGCAGTTCGGTCATGGATTCTAGAATTCTGGTGGTGAGCAGGGTCCAGCGAACCGAAATGAGAAAAATGGTGGCGCTGATGGCCGTCATGGAGTGGATGAAGAGGTAGCGCATGCCTGCGAGCACTGCGGGGATGATAAGCGGCACCGTCACCTCCATGAAGGTTCGCACCCGTCCTGCTCCGAGACTCAGGCTCGCTTCCTCCAGCGAGGGGTCGATCTGCTGGAGCGAAGCCATCACCGAACGTATGCCGGTAGCATAGTAGCGGAACACATAGGCGGCGACCAGAATGGTCATGGTTCCCGTGAGCAGAAGCGGTTTTTCGTTGAATGCAATGATGTAGGCGATGCCGACTACCGTGCCTGGCAGTGCGTAGTTGAGCATGCTCACGAACTCCATGGTTTTCCGGCCGGGGAAACGGAAGCGCTGGAACAGATAGCCCAGCACTACGGCCAAGAGCGATCCCAGCACCGTGCTCGTGATGCCGATTTTCAGCGTGTCGGTGATCGCCTTTTTTCCATGCGTGAATACATAGTGATAGTGTTCCATGGTAAAGGTGTTGTCGACGCCCCAGACCCGGACCGCCGAACCCCAGAGAATGATGAAATACAGATAGGCAATGAAGAGTGCGACAAGTCCGCAGATGATAGCCATGGCCATTTCAAGTCCCCTCGGCAGGGTGGCGAATGCACTTCTGGCGCCGCTCTTGCCCGTGACGGTGACGTAGCTTTTCTTGCCTATCATCCATCGCTGGATGCCATACACAAGCAGGGCAGGCAGGAGAAGGAGGACCGAGAGCGTTGCGCCGCCTCTCAGATCGTACATGCCGGTAATCTGAAGATAGGCCTGGGTTGGCAGAACGGGGAACTTATGGCCGCCCAGAATAAGCGGCGTCGCGAAATCGGCCAGGCTCGAGCCGAAGAGCAAAAGCAGTGAATTGGCAATGCCGGGCATCGACAGGGGAACCGTGACCGTCCAGAACATTCTCCTTCTCGATGCTCCCAGCGAAAACGCCGCATCATCAAGGTTCGGATCCATGGCCGAAAGCACCGCAGCCAGCACCATGAAGGCGACCGGGAAATAGGTCAGTGTTTCGGATATCCAGGTACCCCAGAATCCATAGAAATTGAGCTCGCCCAGGCCGAGCGCCTTGAGCAGCATGCCATTGGGTCCGAGCGCGAGGGTCAGGGAAATACTGCTGGTAAAAGGCGGCGAAATCAGAGGCAGAATGGTGATGGAAGAAAGCAGCCACTTGATCCAGCGCGGCCAGTGGGTTCTTGTCACCGCCAGCGCAAAAAGGTAGGCAAGCAGAGTTCCTGCAAGGCTGACGGCAGTGGCCAGGATGATACTGCCGGAAAAGGCCCTTCTGTTGTATGCCTTGCCCCATACCTTCGTCAGATTGGCGAGGGTCAGTACCCCGTCCCTGACGAAGGTTGCCTGGAGCAGTCGCAGGAACGGCAGAAGAATAAAGACTCCCAGCGAAAGCCACAGGGCGATGAGCGCGAAGAACAGCGCAGGATCTCGGCTGTACATGCTGGGGCGCTTTGCGCGCGGTACAGATGCATCAGTCATGAGGCATTCCTTCAAAACAGGAAGCACGCCCTCGGCAGGCCCGCATGCATCATGCAGTCCCGGGGGCGTGCCTCAAAGGGATGGTCAGGAGCGGGCTTTGCTCACTGCTGGATGACTTCGTTGACGAAACGCTCGACGAAGGCTTCGCGGTTCTTGCCCTTCCAGGCAATGTCGGTGTCGATGAGCTTGACCTGGCTCATGTCGAGTGCGGGATTGCTTACCTTCACGTCGGGGCGGGTAGGAATGTAATTGATCTTTTCCGCCATCATGACCTCGCCCAGCCGCTTGGTCGATGCCCAGTCGAGGAGCTTCTTGGCCAGATCGACATTTTTTGCGCCCTTGAGTATGCCTGCAGCTTCGACGCCATAGGTCACACCTTCCTTCGGATAGGAAATGACTACATCGTAGCCCTGCTGCTGGATGTCCAGAGCGTCGACGATATAAAAGACACCGGAGGCAGCCTGACCGGTGGCGATGGGCATGGCGCCGCCTGCACCGCTCTTGGTATAGAGCTGGATATTCTGATGCAGCTTCTTCTGGTAGGCAAAGGCTTCATTTTCTCCGAAAATCTTGACAAGGGTGTAGATGCGCTCGGTCGCGGTTCCGGAGGTGCGGGCGTCGGCCATCTGGAGTGCGCCCTTGTAAGCAGGGTGCAGAAGGTCGTTCCAGCTGGTGGGCGGCTGGAGCCCTTTTTCCTTGAGGAACTTGTTGTTGGTCAGAAAGCAGAGGGGAATGACGCCGATACCGATCCAGTAGTTCTGAGCGGAACGGAACTTGGCAGGAATTGCGTCGGCTTCCTTCGGTTTGTACTGCTCGAATACGCCTTCGAGAATGCCCGCTTCATAGGTATCGGCAGGTCCTCCCCAGAGCGCATCGACCTGGGGATTTTTCTTTTCTGCGACAATGCGCGCGAGCGCTTCACCTGAGGAAAGGCGGATGAAATTCACCTTGATGCCCGTGTCGGCGGTAAAAGCCGCAAATACCTTGGTAGCGTACTTTTCGGGCATGATGGTGTAGACATTGAGCGTCTGCTGGGCAAAAAGCAGAGGTGAAACAAGCGCCAGCAGAAGCAGACCTACGATCAGTCTTTTCATGGAGACCTCCTGAGGAAGAAAAGATTGTTGAAATACAGCGGTGTTATTGTGCGACGAAAGAGCACCTCTGTCAAGAAAATATTACATTTTCAGGGACTGCCGGGCGAGCAGACAGGCTCCCGACACGGCATCTGCTCTGGGTGCAACAAGCCGATGGCGCGGAAGCGCGGCGAGTATGCGCGCTTCGGTGTCTCTGGCGAGCCGGGGGATGTTGGTGAGAAAGCCGCCTGCAAAGGCGATCTCGCCTTCACGCTCTGCCTGTCCGAGCCGGGTTGCGGTAGAAGTTGCCAGCAGGGCAAGCTCGTCAGCTGCGCGTCTGAAAATGCTTTCGGAAACCTCATCTCCCTTTTCGCGCTCCTCTGCGACAGCAATGGCGAATCGCGCGATCGTTGCCTTGTCGAATGCTTCGTACACGGCCGGAATGAGTTCGAAGGCTTCGCGCACCTTGAAGAATGCCAGCGCCCGTGACAGGAGGCTCGTCTGGGGCCCGCGGCGGTCGTGGAAGCGGGCGGCTGCGGCGATGCCTTCCCGGCCTACCCACCACGCCGAGCCCTCATCGCCGATAACATGTCCCCAGCCTCCCGAGCGCACGATCCTGCCCGAGGCATTCGCACCCACTGCAATGGACCCGGTGCCGGCAATGAGCAGAATTCCCTCGATTTTGCCGAACGCGCCTGCAAGCGCGGGAATGGAATCGTTGTATACGGTCAGGCTGACATCTGCTCCGAAACCTCCCGCTTTATGCAAGAGGTTCTTCATGATGCCGGTGTCATCCTTCCGGTCAACGCCCGCAATGCCGGCACAGCCTGCCAGACAGTCTTCCGGGGCGAGGCCGCTCTGCGCATAGAGCGCTCCAAAAAGCGAGGAGAGCGCAGCGCTCGCTCCTTCCCAGCCCAGAGATCGCGGGTTCAATGGCCCCCCCTCGACGGCACGCAGAAAAGTACCCTCTGGGCTTTCAGCGCGCAGTCTGCTGCCTGTACCGCCGCCATCGAGGCCGAAAATCCAAGCTTGCTTCATGGGCTCCATTGTCGATGAAAGCAGTCTGAGCGTCAACAGAAGGCGCGCCAGACGGCGGAATGGAAGCGCTTTCTGAAGGCCACAATGCGATCTGCCGTCACATCCCTGCCGTAGTAGACGCGGTTGGTCAGCAGAACCGCCATGATGCGGCGCGTTGGTTCGAAAAAAATGCTGGTTCCGGTAAAACCGGTGTGGCCGAATGCGCTTTCGGGCCAGAGCGGTCCGTCCGCTGTGTCCCGGTCATGAAACTTGAATGCCAGGGAGCGCCGTTCCTCCATGCCTGTGGTGAGTGGTTTCAGCATGAGGTCCACGGTGGCCGGCTGGAGTATCTGTGTGCCTCCGCACCAGCCATCCTGGAGGTAGAGGGAGCCGAGGGCAAGCGCACTCTCCAGGCTGAGGAAAAGCCCAGCATTGCCGGCATGTCCGCCCATGCAGTAAGCGCTCTCGTCATGCACCTGGCCCTTAAGGCGGCGGCCTCTCCATGGACAGTATTCGGTAGCTGCCACATGTGCGAGCATGGCGGGAGAGCCCTCAGGCTCGATTGCCGGGGCGAAGCCCGCGTGCTCAATGCCTGCCGGCAGTGCGATTTCTTCCCGGAAGAGCTCTCCCAGAAGTTTTCCGCCTATCCGCTCGAGAACCAGGCCCAGGAGCATATAGCCTGTGCACGAGTAGACTACATGCGCTCCGGCGGGGGTTTCCGGCTCCCTGGTGAGGAGCCCGGCAATCGCTTGTGTCCGGTCGAGGCGGCCGGGATCCGGAAAGGACAAGTGGAGAGCAGGTATTGCGGGAAGGCCGGCGCTGTGGGTCATGAGAGCCTGCAGGGGAAGCACCGCGGTCGCAGGAGGCAGGCCTTCAAGGAATGTTCCCAGGGGGAAATCGAGGTCGAGCTCGCCAGCCTCGCGCGCTTTCATGACCAGAAGGGCAGTGGCGAGCGGCTTTGTAAGCGAGGCGGCATCAAAGAGCGTCGCAGGGGCTATCGGTTCAGCGGCAAGGGACGCGGCTTGAGGCGCGCCTGCGCTGTCCTCCGGTCTGGAGGTAAACCCTATCCAGCACTTCCATGCGGCTTTTCCATCAATCCAGACAGCTGCAGCCAGTCCCGTGCAGAGCTCCTGCTTGATGGCGGAAGCAGCCAGCGCCTCCAGGTCAGAGTCCGAAATACGCGTGTTCCAGCCTTCTGCATCCAGATCGATCGACAAATGATTGTCTGCCATATGAAGCCATGCTAGCATAGCTCATGCGTATCGCAAAGCATGAACCGAAGCAGGTGCGCTTCGGTCTGGACCGCTTCCTGGAAGACCCTTCGAGGCGGGGAAAACGCTATGGGCTTGCTACCAACCCCTCAGCAACCACCTCGACGGGGGTTCCAGCCTGGAAGGCCTTAATACAGCATGGGCTGGGTCCTGCCTGCCTCTTCGGCCCGGAGCATGGTTTCCGCGGCGCAGCGCAGGATGCCGTACAGGTAGAAGATGAAGTATTTCAAGGCATTCCCGCCTACTCGCTCTACGGCAGGAGGCTGGAGCCCGAGCCATGGATGCTCGAGCCGCTCGATGCCGTAGTCTTTGACATGCAGGATGTGGGATGCCGCTACTATACCTACCTCTACACGCTTGCCTATCTCATGAAGAGCTGTGCCGCCGTGGGTACGCCGCTCATTGTGCTGGACAGACCCAATCCCATCGGAGGCGTCAAGATCGAAGGCTCTCCCATCGCCAGGGAACACGAGAGCTTTGTGGGCGGCTACGGGCTTGTGCACCGCTATGGCATGACAATCGGCGAGTATGCGGAATACCTGCGCGGCGAGTATTTCCCCGCATGCAGGCTCGAGGTTGTGCCGCTGGAGGGATGGGACAGGCGGCAGCCATGGGTCGAAACCTCGCTCCCCTGGCCTCTGACTTCGCCCAACCTTCCTACGCTGAGCTGTGCGGAGCTCTACCCCGGTACCTGCCTTGTCGAAGGCACCTGGCTGTCGGAAGGGCGAGGGACAGCGCGTCCTTTCGAGATCATCGGTGCTCCCTTCATAGATGGAGAGCTTCTGCGCGAGGAGCTTGCCCGCCTCGATCTGCCGGGACTGGTGTTCATGTCGCTCTTTTTCCGGCCGACTGCTTCAAAGTTCAAGGATGAACTCTGCGAAGGTGTGCTCATTTCGATTACTGACCGCGAGGAGGTGCGCTCCCTCGATACGGGCATTGCGATCATCCATACCATTCACCGCCTCTACCCCCACGAATTCAAGTGGCGTGAGGACTGGGATGACCCTTCGATTTCCTTCTTCGACCGGCTCGCCGGAGGCCCGGGTCTCCGGCAAATGATCGACCGCGGCGCTCCTCTCGGTGAATGCATTGCCTTCGCCCATGAGGGATGTGATGCCTTTCTGAGAGTGCGGCAGAAGTACCTGTTATACGGAGAAGATTCCCGGCCTTGATACCAGCGCCGATTTCCAGCCCCGATTTCCGGCCCTTTTCCCCAGACTCTCGCGAGGGTGCGCAGAAAGCCTACTTCAGCGCGCCTTCCGTCATTCCCGCGATGAACTGCTTCGAAAGGATGAGGAAGACAATGAGCACCGGCAGGATCGTAATGTTCAGCGCGGCGAACAGCGCATCCCATTCAATCGTATATTCCCCGAAAAAGGCCTGAAGCCCCAGCGGAATCGTCTTTTTCGTCCTTGAGCTCAGCAGGATGAGAGGGAAGAAGAAATCGTTCCACACGTCGATGAAATTGAACATGGCCACGGTTACCAGCGCAGGCTTCAGGAGAGGCAGGTCTATCTGCCAGTAGATGCGGAAGGGGCCTGCCCCGTCGATCTTTGCCGAGTCCTCGATGTCGCGCGGCAAGCGCTTGAAGAAATTCACAAGCAGGAAAATCGAAAACGCTACGCCGCCCGCGGTGTATACCAGCACAAGACCGGGCAGGGAATCGAGCAGTTTGAGCGAGCGGATGATGAGGAATATCGGTATGATGGCGAGCCGGGTCGGCAAGGCAAGTCCTGCTATCAAATAGAGATATACATAGCGTCTGCCCTTGAATTCGAAGCGGGCGAGCACATAGGCGGCCATCGATGATACCAGCAGTATCGCCGCGATCGACGCTGCCGTCACCAGAATGCTGTTCTTGAAGTAGGTTGCGAAATCGGCGCGCTGCCAGGCGCTCACATAGTTCTGCCAGCGCCAGACAGCCGGCAGATTGAACGGTTTGAGGAATATTTCCCGTGTCGATTTGAAGCTCGACAGTATCATGATCCCGATAGGGTAGAGGTTCACAAACGCCAGAAGCAGCAGGAAGAACCAGGCGAGGATTTTCTGCAGAGGAGTGAGCTTGAACATCATTCGCCCCTTTCGACGCGCTTTTCGACGATGAACACATAGAAAATGGACACAGGAAACACAATCGCAAAAATGAGGGTCACGACTGTGGCGCCGAGCCCCATGCCGACCTGGCTGGAACCGAGCCCTCCGAACGCGATGCGGTAGAAGAGAGTCCCCAGCACGTCAGTTGACCCGGCAGGGCCTCCCTGGGTGCCTTCCATTGCATAGACAATGTCGAAAATGTTGAAGGTCCAGATGAACTTGAGCATCGAGGTCGTGGCGATAATGGGCAGAAGGTGCGGCAGGATGATGCGCCATGCAATCTGGAGTTCGCTTGCGCCATCGATGCGGGCTGCTTCGGTCATCTCCCGGTCTATGCCCAGAATCGCTGCCAGATAGACCAGAATGTAGAAGCCAAGCCCCCGCCATGCGGTAACGAAAATTATGGTGGGCAGGGCGGTTCTGGTGTCGCCAAGCCAGGGCCTGGCAAGAGAAGTGAGACCTACCGCCTTGAACAGCTGATTCACCAGCCCCCATTGCGGATTGAGCAAAAGGCCCCACAGAAAACCGACAACCACGATCGCCAGGGTATTGGGGAAAAAGTAAATGACTTTCAGCCACTTGGTCCCCTTCATATCCGCCGAGAGCAGAAAGGCGAAGAACAGCCCTGGCACTACCGAAAGAATCAGCGACCAGACAAAGAAATAGATATTGTGGCCAAGCGCACGGTAGAATTCGGTTGACATGTAGCCGGACAGCACATTTCGGTAATTTTCAAGGCCGATGAATTTCTTTGGCCCTATCCCCGGCCAGTTGAAAAAGCTCAGGCTCAGGCTGGAGATGAAAGGATAGGCCACAAATACGGTATACAGCGCGACGGCTGGCAGGAGCATCAGCAGGTAGGATCGTTTCTGCACGGCAACCTCTCGGACTATCGGCACTTTCCAGAAACAGGATATGCGCGAGGGAAGCCCTCGATGGAGCTTCCCCCGTGCATTTCACATCCTGTTTGGACACCCGGCTATTTCTTGAATGCAGGGAACCAGGTTGAAATACCGTCCTGAAGCTTTTTGGCAAGCTCTTCGGGTGTGATCAGGTCAAGATACATTGACTGCATGTGTTCCTGAAGGATGTTGTAGACGCTCGGCATGCCGGCATCGAAGGGCGAGCCGACCCAGTAGCGGTTCACTGCGGCAATCTTGTTCATCTTGTCGTAGCACTTGACGAGGATAGGCTTGGAAGCGGGCATGGCTACGTCCTTTACTGCCGTGACCTCGCCGGTGGTTTTGGAGAACAGCTCACCATAGGCTTTCGTAGCCGTATAGTTCAGGACCTTGAGCGCGGCATCCTTGTTCCTGGAGGCGCTGTTGAGACCATAGGCTCCGTCCATGTAGGTATATGCCTTTGCAGGAACGTTCTTGTCCTTCGGCGGAATCGGGAAATAGTCGAACTTGAGGTCAGGGTTGGTCTTGAGCCAGTTGGTATTGCCCCAGACGCCGTAGAAGACCATGGCGACCTGCTCCATCGCGAAGGCGACGTCCTGCTCGGCGGTGGTGTTGGCCATGAAGTCCTTCTGATAGTATTTCTTGAGCGCATTCAGGTCCTTGAGCATGGCGACATACTCGGGGTCGGTAAATTTTGCCTGGCCTTTTGCAAGCTTGCCGATCCATGCATCGCCCGGATAGCTTACGCCCACCATGGCGTTCTGCATGGCGAGGGTCCAGGCTTCCTTGCCGGCAACAAAGAAGGGCGTAATGCCGTTCTTCTGCAGGGTCTCGGCAATTTTCACCAGCTCATCCCATGTTGCCGGCTCTTTCAGGTTGTATTTGTCGAACATCGCCTTGTTGTAGAAAATGCCGATGATCTGGTTGGCGAAGGGCACACCCCAGGTCTTGCCGTTTGCCTGGATGAAGCTCAGGGACACTGGATCGAAGTTTGATAAATCCACAAGGCCATCGAGCGCGGTCAGATAGCCATTGTCGAGAAGGGCCTGGGTCCGGGCACCGGGAAGGCGCCGTGTATACATGATGTCGGGTCCCACACCGCCCTGGAGAGACACAAGGGTTTTCGAGTCGTACTCGGTTGGCGGGAAGACCTCGTACTTGATATTAATCTGTTCGCCTTTGGCTTTGAGTGCCGCTTCGACGCCTTTCCAGACATCTACATCCTGTGCGCGCCAGCCCCAGATGGTTACTGTTGCAGGTTTGGCCTGAGCCCCGAGTGGAATCAGCATGCAGACCAAGAGGACTGCAAGCACCAGTTTTTTTGCCATATCCGCTCCTCCTTCCTATACATAGAGACACGTACTTTCGCGTGCCTCAGCGAATGAGATGCAGAACATTTCGAGCCGCTGTCTGAGTCAGTATTGAACGCTTCCGGGCAGTTGTCAATTATTATTTGAAAATATTTTGCGATTTTTCGTTTCATCCATTGCCAATACATCCTGTGACAGCTATATAATAATGAAGAAAGGAAGCGTTCATGGACCTCAATGCGATCGACGACAGCCTCGAGCATGCGATGACCGAATCGCGCAATGCGCGTTCCGATCAAATCGATTCGCTTCCCGTCATCGAAATTCTCAGAATCATCAATGAAGAAGACAAGGGTGTTCCCTTTGCGGTCGAAAAGGCGCTCCCCGATATTGCAGGGCTGATCGAAGATGTGGTCAAAGCTTTCAATGCGGGAGGGCGCCTCGTATACATCGGCGCAGGCACTTCGGGACGGCTTGGAGTGCTCGATGCTTCCGAATGCCCGCCTACCTTCGGGGTGCCTCCGGGCATGGTCATCGGGCTCATCGCGGGAGGGGATGCGGCTCTGCGCAATTCCATCGAGGGAGCGGAGGACGACCCCGAAGCGGGCGCCAGCGCTCTGCGCGACATCGATTTTGGGAGCCGGGATGTGCTGGTGGGTATTACTGCATCGGGATCCGCTCCCTATGTCCTTGGGGCCATGCGCTATGCGCGCGACAGTGGTGCAGTGGTGGGGGCCATTTCCTGCAACCGCGGCTCGAAGACCTTCCAGCTGGCGCATCACAGAATTCTGCTCGAGGTAGGGCCCGAAGTCATTACCGGTTCGACTCGCATGAAAGCCGGTACTGCGCAGAAACTGGTGCTGAACATGATCACTACTACCAGCATGATCCGCATAGGCAAGGTCTACGGGAATCTCATGGTTGATCTTACCCCGGTAAATCGCAAGCTTGTTGAGCGTTCCAAGCGGCTCATACGCCAGGCAACCGGCTGTACGCGGGATGAGGCGGAAGCAGCCTTTCTCGCTTCTGGGGGGAAGCCGAAACTTGCCATACTCATGATCGTGCTCGGCATAGGGGCCGAGGAAGCCGGCGAACTGCTCCGGAAGGGAGGAGGCCGCATTTCGGATGCCATGCGGATATATCGATATGCCGAGTTTGATTCTGCATCCGCTGCTGCAAAGGAGGAACAGGCATGAGATCCGGCGCACTGCAGACCATTTCCGAGCACAATACGCGCCTTACCGGTACCGAGCGGCGCATCGCGGACTTTATCCTCAATGCTCCGCAGAAAGTGCTGCACCTGAACATCACCGAGCTGGCACGCCAGTGCAGTACCAGCGCTGCCGCCGTGGTCAGATTCTGCCGGCGCATTGGCGCCAGCGGCTACAGCGATTTCAAGCTCTGGCTCGCCAAAGATGTATATCAGGGATGGAATGAAAAATTCCTTCCGGATCTCGGTCTTGACTCAAGCACCACGGCGGTGCGCGCCATAACCGACATGACCGAAGCGGTCAAGCGAACCATGAACGCCCTGGCCGCAAGCCTCAGTCCCGAATCTGTGGAAAAGGCCGCTGAGCGCATTCTTGCGTCTCCCATGACCATGCTCTTCGGTGTAGGGGCTTCTGGCCTCGTTGCAGCCGACCTCCATCAGAAGCTTTCCCGCATAGGGCTGCCGTCTTCCTATCTGTATGATACGCATGCTCAGATTTCCGCCGCCTGTTCGCTCAGAAAGGAAGATACCGCCTTCATCATTTCCTATTCAGGAGAGACCGATGCCATGATAGAAGCGGCTGACCAGGCCCTTCTGCGAGGCTCCTTTCTGATCGCCATGACCATGAGCGGCATGAGCAGGCTCAGGGCTCGAGCTGATCTCACGCTGGACATACCTGCGGTCGAGCGCGTCTACCGGAGCGCTGCAGAACTCTCGCGAATCGGACAGCTTGCGGCAGTCGATATTCTCTACAATGTGATCATTTCCCATGATATCGACCGAGCGATCGAAGCGGTCGAACGTTCCATGCAGGCTACGCACCGTTTCTGATGTCTCGGCAAGTGATGCAGTGCGCTGGCGCACGGCGCAGTTATCGATTACACTGGAAACAGGGCTCGATGAGAACATGGACATAGCTTTCATGCGTGGAATATTGTATGCCGCCAGCGGTTTCATCGCAGGCCTGTGCATCTATGCCTTAGTGCGGCACACAAGCCACCTGGCCCGCTATTTCTTTTTTGCTGCTGTATGCGCATTTCTGTATACGTTCGGATATGCCTCCGAGCTCGGGGCTGCCAGCTTTGAGGAGATACGGTTCTGGCTCAAATTCGAATACGCCGGCCTTTCCTTTATTTCAGCCCTGTGGTTTCTTCTTTCCTGGAAGCTGTACTACCGGCGCAGTCCGCATTTCCGGATGATTGCCATGGTTATGCTGCTGCCGGCAGTGACCTGCTTTCTTGTCATGACACAAGAGTATCACAGCCTGTACTACCATTCCCTCGATGTGCTGAAAAGCGATACACAGATGCTCGTCATCATTGAAAAAGGTTTCTGGTACTGGGTACAGTTAGCCTACCAGCTGACATTTCTTGGCTTGAGCCTCTTTCTTCAAATACGCACATGGCGAAACAGAGGGTATGGCATAAAGGAAAGCAGTTTCTGGATTTGGCTGGGTACAGCCCAGCTTTTTCCCTGGAATTTCGCCTATCAGCTTGGCTTGTCGCCTTATGGCATCGATCTGAATCCATTCGGGATAGCCGTCAGCATGCTGTTCATCGGCTACGGCATTTTCCGCTATAGAACGCTGAATACCGAGGAAGTCCTGGTATACACGATTTTTTCCAGCCTTGAAAATCCCATGGTAATCCTGGACCGTTTCGGGAATATCTCCGACTTCAATACAGCAGCGCAGAGCATTTTCCCCTGGCTGAATCCAACTGTCATTGGCAAACCGGTACCGCCTTCATCCAGCGATGCGGAACTGTTCAGCCCTTCAAACGGCAGAAAGCTTGAAAAGAACGTCATGATGGCTGACGGCATGCATCTGTTCGAAGGTCATGCCGATCCGCTCTATCAGGGCAAGTCAATTCAGGGGCGCATCTATTTCTTCCGTGATGTGACGGAGAGCCGCCGCCTGCTCGTCCGCCTGAGGCGCCTGGCATATTTTGACATGCTCACAGGTCTCTACAACCGGCGCAGGTTCATGTGGCATGCGGAGCGGCTCATCGGCGCCCGCTCGCTTCGGGATCAGCCTGTCGCCATCCTCATGATGGATATCGACCATTTCAAAACGGTCAACGACCGTTTTGGGCATGCGGTGGGCGACAGGGTATTGCAGGTGCTGGGAAAGGTCATACGAAACAGGGTTTCGGGCCATGGCATTGCGGGCAGGTATGGAGGCGAAGAGTTTACCGTGATTCTTCCCAGGCAAGACAGAGCTGAGGCTCTCGATTTTGCCGAAAAGCTGCGCAAGAGCATTGCCGGCATCGCATTCGAGCGACACCTGGTACCGGTTCGTATTACTGTCTCGATCGGCATCAGCGTCCGGCGTCCTGGAGAAGGCGGGGACCTTGATGCTCTTCTCGTGGAGGCCGACCGCGCCCTCTACGAAGCCAAGCGCAAGGGACGCAACAGGGTGGAGGGGTAACAAGATGCAGAAAGCAAGAGTAGGAATTGTGGGATATGGAACGATTGGACAGCGCCTGGCCGATGCAGTTGCGTGTCAGAAGGATATGGAGCTGGTCGGTGTTGCTGATGTCGCGATTACCTTGCCGATTCGAGCTCTTTTCGAAAAAGGCATGCCATATCGCCTCTATCTTGCAGATCAAGCCCAGGAAGAGTCTTTCATGCATGAAGGTATTCCTCTATCAGGGAACCTGGAGGATTTGATCCAGCAGGTGGATATCATACTAGATGCTTCTCCCACAGGAAGAGGCTCCCATTTCAAAGAGAAATATTTGCGGGCTGGGGTAAAGGCGATTTTCCAGGGTGCTGAAAAGAACGACATTGCTGATCTGTTTTTCAATCCCTTCATCAACTTTGGCCAGGCCCGAAATGTGCGCTTCATAAAAATGATGAGTTGCTATGTAACTGGAATCATGCGCGCTATCATTGCACTCGATGCATGTGCTGGTGTTGAAAAAGCAGCCATTACCGTAATCCGCAGGACCGCAGATCCTGGCGACTATCACCGAGGGCTGACCAATGCGATTCAAATCAGTCCCTCACCCTGTCAGATGGCACTCGACATCCAAACCCTCATGCCGCAGGTCAGGGCAACAGGAGTTCTGGTGCATGCTCCCATTACCCATTCACATGTCATCACCATGGTTGCCACCGTCAGAAAAACCGGGTCAATCGAAGAAATGCTCGGTTGTTTCATGAATAAGCGGCGAATACGCCTTGTGTCGCTGGAAGAAGGGTTTCTCGGAAACGCAAGTCTCTTCAAATATGCCCGCGATCTTGGCAATCCGAGGGGTGATATGCATGAAATCGCGATCTGGAAAGAAACTGTGACCATCAATGACAGCGATGTAATGCTTGCCATGAATGTTGCCCAGGAAGGGGTAGTCATTCCTGAAAATATCGATGCAGTGCGTGCCATGACGGGCATGCAGGAAGATCCGGAGGAAGCTATGAGCCTGACTGATCAGTACCTGGGTATTGGCCGCCATCTGCAGGCATGGAAGGCATGACGAAGCTTCGGATTCTCCAGCCAGCCGCACTATGAACATTTTCGAACTTTGACCTTGACAACTGCGGAAACATGGTTTTTACTATATGTGGAGTATCACTGATATATCGGAGATATTTTAGCGAAATTTCAAACTAGGGTGATGCCTGGAAAGGAAAAGTATGAAAGCAAGCGTAAAAGCCGCGATTCCTGATTCGACGAAAAAACTGCGCATCTACGAAGAGCTGAAAAGAAGAATTGTGCATAATGAGCTTGCGCCGGGCCAATACATCAATGAACGAACATTCTGTGCAGAATTGGGGGTCAGCAAAACGCCGATCAGGGAAGCTCTCCAACGCCTGGAGCATGAGCATTTTGTGCAGATTATTCCCAATAAAGGATGTTTTGTATCGAACATCAGCCTGGACCTGATTCGCGAAGTATTCGAGATTCGGGAGATTTTCGAATGTGCAGCAGCCCGGAGAGCAGCAAACCTTAAGGATCGGAGCCTTTTCGAGGATCTGCTGGTCAATCATCCATCTTTCTATGTGGATAATGATACTGATTTGAGGCAGACACTAATTTCGGGCTACCAGATTCATGAACTGATTGTGAATTCTGTCGGCAATACCTTTCTCAGCTCGTACTACCGTGCCATGCTCGATCATATTGTAAGGATCAGGGTCTTTTTTCTCTCAAGATTCGAAGCCAAGCGTCTTCACGAAACGATAGAGGAACACAAGGAATTGCTGCAGGCTATTGTTGATGGAGACCCGGATCGAGCCGAAACGGCTATGCGTCAGCATCTGTATCGCTCTCTCAGCAATATTAAAGAATACATCTTCAATGAGAAGGAGACCTGGAAACTATGATTCATGTATTGAAGGAAAAGAGAGTTATTGAGCAGAGCCTCATAGAGGCCTTCAGAGGGATCGGGGTTGCAACTGTGTATGAGGCATCGGGCCGAAAAGGATATATCGACAATGCTCTGAAGCCAGCGGCGAAGGGTGCCAGGATTTGCGGACCTGCCTATACGGTCCAATGTGCTCCGGGCGACAATCTCATGCTCCACAAAGCCTTGCAGAGGGCTCAGCCAGGAGCCGTTATCGTAGCATCTGTCGGGGAAATGTACCATTACGGGTATTGGGGCGGGCTCATGGCTACTGCTGCAGTTGCGAGAGGCATTGCAGGTCTGGCCATCGATGGCTGCATTCGCGATTCCGAAGAAATCGCCAGCATGGGGTTCCCGGTATTCTGCAGGGGCTTTTCGATACGCGGCACGACCAAATCGACGCTCGGGCTCATCAATTATCCAATCAATTTTGGAGGAGTGACGATCTTTCCGGGAGATTTGATCCTGGGAGATGAAGACGGGATGGTGGTGGTGCGTGCGCAGGAATGTGCAGATGTGCTTGAAAAATCCCGCGCACGCATTGCATTCGAGGAAGAAAAGGCGAAGCAGCTCAAGGCAGGGGTCAGCAGTGTCGAACTGAACAAGCTTGAGCCTGTATTCGAGCAGCTCTGTCTCATCGAAGAGTGAGGAAACAATGCGGATTCCAGAACCAAGGCTCATGGAAGCAGCAGAAACGATACTACATCTCATCGGGGAAACTGAAGAAAATGCGAACATCGCAGCCCGTGCGCTTGTCCGAGCAGACATGAGAGGTATCAGTACCCATGGCGTGAATCTTCTGAGAATGATTCACAAGCGTGCCGAAGCGGGAATGCTTTCCATCCCCACGCGAGTCAGCACAATCATGGAATGTGGCGGTATTGCGGTACTGGATGGAAACAACGGCCTTGGGCAGGTAGCTGGGCATAATGCAACAAGGCTTTGCGTCAGCAAGGCAAAGGACAAGGGTATTGCAATGGTGGAGCTGAGAAACACCAATAATATCGGTGCGCTCGGTTGCCTGACGGAATCTGCAGCATCAAATGACAGAGTAATTTCGATATGCATGACCAATGGCAATCCTTCAGTCGCTCCATTTGGTGCAGGTGAGCCATTTTTCGGAACCAATCCCATTTCTATCGCAGTGCCGGTTGCCGATCGTCCGCCCATTGTGTTGGACATGTCCTCGAGCGTAGTAGCGAGAGGGAAAATTCGAATGGCATTGCTCAAGGGCGAAAGCATACCTCTCGGCTGGGCGCTGAATGAACACGGAGAACCTACTACCGATCCAAAAGAAGCGCTAAAAGGCTGTCTTGTGCCAATGGGAGGGCCGAAGGGATCAGGCCTCGCAATGATGGTCGATATCATCGCAGGAGTTCTCTCCGGAGCTGCCTATAGCCTCAAGCTCAAGAGTTTCCATGAACTGGAAGGACCAACCGGTGTCGGTGCCAGCTTCATTGCGATAGATATCGCTCATGTAACAGATCCAGAGGAGTTCTGCCGCACAATGAAAGAGTATGTCATGGAGATGAAAAGCCTGCGCAGACAGCCTGGGGTAAATGAAATCCTGGTACCGGGAGAACTTGAATATTTGAAAGAACAGGAAAACAGACGCTTGGGGATTGATGTTCCCGATGAGGTTCTGGAGGGGCTCCGGCAGATACTCCATCGCGCTGGAAGCGCGATGGAGCTCTGAGCCAGAATCGGGCAAAGTCCAGGAAATGGAAGGAGGCAGCAATGAAATACATCATGCGCGTAAATGTGAGAACCCGCAGTGTTTCTGTTCAGGAAGCGAGGGGAGAAGAACTTCGATGGGGCGGCCGCTCCTTCATTGCCCACACATTGCTCAATGAAGTGCCACCCACCTGTGAGCCATTGGGCAGAAAGAATAAACTCATATTTGCATCCGGTTTGCTGGCTGATACGAATCTTACGACCAGCGGCAAAATTTCCATTGGTGGCAAAAGCCCGCTCACCGGCGGGGTAAAGGAATCCAATACGGGAGGCTGGGCGGGGAAAAGGCTCGCAAGACTTGGCTTGCGTGCAGTCATCATCGAAGATCTTCCAGACCGAAGGATGACCGATGTACTGGTCATCACTGCAGAAGGTGCGAGGCTCGATCCGGCTCCTGATCTTGCAGGAAAAATGGTTGAAGATACGATCGCTTATTTGCGGGAAAAATATGGCCGCAAGATAGGCATATTCTGTATCGGACCGGCAGGAGAAATGCTTATGGCGGGAGCGGGTATCGCCTCTCCCGATGAATATGATGAACAAATACGGTATGCCGCTCGTGGAGGCATTGGAGCGCTCATGGGGTCCAAGGGCCTCAAGGCTGTGGTGGTCGATGATACTGGTGCAACTTATAAGCCCGAAGCGCATGACGAAGCTGAGCTGAGGAATCTCATTAGATGGACAGCGAACGAATTGGCTGTTGATGCGAAAACGCGCAACCGCAATCTGTATGGAACTCTCGACATTCTCAAGGATGTAAACACATTCGGCATGCTGCCCACCCGCAATTTCAGTCAGGGGACATTCGATGGAGCAGAACAGCTGACAGGACCTGCGGTACGGGAACTTATACTGTCACGGGGAGGAAAGACAGGAAAGCCCTGCGTGCCAGGATGCACCATTCAGTGCAGCAGCGTGTTTCCTGATGAAAAAGGCAGAAGGATCGTAGCTACCATGCAGTATGAAAGCCTTGTATTGCTCGGTCCGAACTGCGGCATCGGAGATCCTCAGGATATCGCGGAATTAAACGCTCTCTGCAATCAGGTTGGCATCGACGCCATGGAAACCGGCGTTGCCATTGGCGTGGCCATGGAAGCTGGCGTCATTCCTTTTGGAGATGCGGAGGGGGCAAAAGACCTGATCCGTCAGATCGGCAGAGGTACCTGGCTCGGACGAATTCTGGGCAATGGCGCCGAGGTAACCGGACGCTGTCTTGGAGTACGCAGAGTACCGGCAATAAAGGGGCAGGCAATCCCAGCCTATGATCCTCGCGCGCTCAAAGGTAATGGCGTTACCTACACAACTTCGCCCATGGGAGCTGACCATACGGCAGGAAACGCATTCGAGACCAGGAATACCCACGATCCATTGAGCTCTGAAGGCCAGATAGAAATATCCATGAGGCTGCAGGTGCGTGCAGCCCTGCTGGATACACTGGGAGTCTGCATTTTCATCAGACCTCCGTTTGCCAAAAGGCCGGAGATGATGGCGAACATTCTCAAAGCCAGATTCGGCTGGGATCTGACGGTTCAGCAGATGAATGGCATCGGATTCGATTGTGTCATGACCGAACGCGAATTCAATCGGCGTGCCGGCGTGTCGGAAGAATTCAGACCCATTCCTGAATTCATGCGCGAAGAACCGCTGCCGCCGAAGAATTCTGTCTTCGATGTGCCAGAGGAGAAGATGCTGCACATATGGGAACACTATGTGCCTTCTCCAGATCAATTCTAGGCAGGGAATAGCGTATGGAACTTGAAGGAAAGACAGCGGTTGTCACAGGCGCCGGGAATGGGCTGGGGCTTGAGATCGCTCGCAGATGTGCCCGGGAAGGCGCTAGAGTCGCGCTCTGGGATATGCAGACTGAATCGATACGGAAGCTGGCAGGAGAAATCGATCCGTCCGGAATGTCAGCTTTGCCAGTACATGTCGATGTGACCAGCGAATCCGAAGTGGCCGCGGCAACGGAAGCAACGCTCGATACATTCGGACGAATCGATATCCTAGTGAACAATGCAGGGATTTCGCGTCACAGGACGCTTGAAGAGACAACACTCGAACTCTGGGAAATCGTCATTAAGGTAAACCTCACGGGTCCTTTTCTGTGCTGCAGGGCTGTAGCACCAATCATGAAAAGGCAGCATTTCGGGAAAATCATCAATATTGCTTCTCTGGGTGGACGAACAGGCAGGCCAGGAGTCGGTGTCAATTATGCCGCTTCCAAGGGCGGTGTCATCGCCATGACCAAGTGTCTCGCAAAAGAACTTGGCTCTTACAATATCTATGTCAACTCGATCTGCCCCGGCACCATCTATACGGAGCAGACAGGTCAATATCCCAAAGAGGTATTCGAGTCATGGATTGCAGGTAGGGCAGTGCCAAAGCACGGCATGCCGGAAGATGTGGCCGATGCGGTGGTGTTTCTGGCTTCATCAAGATCGGACTGGATAACTGGGGTCACCCTCGATGTCAATGGCGGCATTTTCATGGCGTGAAAAGGAAATGAGCTGTACAAGCGGAAACGCTGATGACAGCTTCTACATCAATATTGCAAGGAGCATGTAATGGGAGAGCTCAAAGTAGTCGATATCAACAAGGTTGTCCCCGAAAGAAGGGATCCCCCGCGATCATCATGGATTCTGATCTCGGAGAAGACGGTTGGCGCACAGAATCTCGCTCTTGGAGTCAATGAGACAGAACCTGGTTCAATGGTACCCGAGCACATGCATGAAACCGAGGAAGAAGTCATGCTGTTTCTGGAAGGTACTGGCAAATTCATCACCGAGAATCAGGAAATCGACGTGCACCCGGGAATATGCGTCTACAACCCCCCCGGAGGGAAGCACAAGATAGTCAATACGGGAACTACAAAACTGAAATTCGTATGGGTATATGCGCCTCAGCTCAAGAGCCATCGTCTGTGAGCAATAATGGCAAAGATAGAACAAGAAGGAGCAGCTATGTCGGAATGGAATTTCCCGCAGGAAGGCCAGATGGACAAACCATCCAAGATCTATTTTCAGACAATGACCAAGCATGATGTCGAGGAAAGGCTGAAAAATGACGATCTTATCATCATTCCTATCGGGTCGACAGAAAATCATGGCAAGGCCGGCCCCTATGGTGAGGATACCTTCATCGTCACCCGGATTGCCGAACTGGTTGCGCAGAAAACCGGCTGCACAGTGGCCATGCCCATGTGGTACGGCTCGCATCCTTTCCATCATATTGGCCAGCCTGGCACGGTTCCTCTGCCGGACAACGTGTTTTGCGACCATATCCGGGCTATGATTTCGGGTTTCTGGAATACCGGCTTCAGGAAGATGATCTTCATCAGCATGCATGGACAGGAATATGCGCTTCCCTCGGCAATTCAGGAATGGGGCAAGAAGTATCAGGTTCCCGCTGTCGTCATATTTGTGGATCTTCCGCGCGTTATGGGAAAGGATCTCATGGATAAGGCGCATGGAGGTCCCTTCGAGACACCCTTCCAGCATGCCGATGAAGCCGAGACGTCTATTTCAATGGCGCTGTTCCCTGAGCTCTGCCAGCCAGAACATGCAGAAGACACAACGCTCAAGGGATTTCTCCCCCCGGGACATGTCGATCGCGGGGGAGATATTTATGGCAATCCCATTCCGGGTCATTGCATTATCGGCGGTACCGGCATCGAGTGCGTGACCTTCCCTGAAGGAGTCCTGGGAAAAGCTACGCTCGCCGATGCATCCAAAGCCCGTAAGGCAATCGAGAATGTACTCAACTACCTTGTGAAGCTGCATGATGATATTCTTGCGCGCTTCCCCGTTGGTGTGCTCCCGGAGGCCAGATTGATGTCACAGCGCAGCGAAGAGGAAATCGCTGCACTCCTCAAGGGACCGCTTAATGGCGGCAAGCATATCTACACCATTGCATGGCCAAGTTGATCGTGGAACTGGGCTGCCCGACAGGGCAGCATTATCGATGAAGATTTTTTTTGAAGGAGGCAGTAGTATGAAAAAACTGGGAATCGTATTCCTGGTACTCGTTCTTTCCGTGGCGACCGTATTCGGTCAGGGGAAAGCAATAGAGCTCAAATTGGCGCACGCGGACTCGACCGATCCGACGGTTTCCCGCAAGCAGGCGCAGGCTCTTACTTTCGCTGCTCTGGTCAATTCGCGCAGCGGTGGCCGCCTCAAGGTAACGGTCTACGGTGCGGGAGCGCTGGGAGCTGAACGAGAGTATGTTGAAGGAATCAGGGCAGGGACTGTCGAGGCTGGCATTGCATCGGGCGTTCTTTCGAGCTTTTTCCCCGCTGCGGGCATTACCGATATTCCCTACCTTTTCCCTTCGAGCAAGATCGCCTGGGATGTGATGGATGGGCCATTTGGCGACAAGCTGAGAGAGATGTTCCTTCAGCAGACAGGTATGCGGTGTCTGGCCTTTGCAGAAGTCGGTTTCCGTCACTTCACCAATAGCGTGCGTCCCATCAAGACTCCTGCAGATCTGAAAGGTCTTAAAATCCGTGTCATGGAGACTCCTGTCTATGTGAACATGCTCAAGGCAGTTGGCGCCAATCCTACGCCTATCGCCTGGACTGAGCTGTATACAGCCCTGCAGACTGGTGTGGTCGTTGGCCAGGAAAACCCTGTAGGTTCCATTCTTTCAGCCAAGCTGTACGAAGTGCAGAAATACATGACCCTGGATGGGCATGTGTATGGCGTCGACTGGTTCATCATCAACGAAAAGTTCTACAAGAGCCTTCCGGCTGATCTGCAGTACATCATTCTCGACAGCGCACAGATCAGCAGTACTGTGTCACGCGGTGTCATGAACTACCTCAATGCTGCAGGTCTTGATCAGCTGGCTGCGGCCGGAATGCAGATCTACTCACCGACCGATGCTGAAATGGAGCAGTTCCGCAAGGCTATGCAGCCGCCGGTTATCGACTATCTGAAGACCAGGGTCGATCCGAAATTGATCGATGAGCTGTTGAAGACTGTGAATGATGCCGTTGCTCAGCAGAAGGCGAAAGAAGGCTTGAAGTAATCATTTAACTGAGGAGGGGGGAAAGGGGTATTTCCGAAAGGAGCCCTTTTCCCTCCTTTATCAAGCTATGGATGCTCATGAGTCGTGAACCTCAGGCAATCTTTACTCATGAATTGCCGAAGACAAGGTGGTAAAACAGCAATGGACCATTACCCGGAAAGAACAGGTATTGTATCGGCCATGGAAAAAATAGTCGAATGGGCAATTGCGCTCATGCTGGGCGTGATGGTAGTGAACATCGGGGTCGCGGTCTTCAGCCGCTATGTGTTGAATCATTCCTTTCCCTGGGCAGAGGAATTGGGCCGCTACCTAATGATCTGGATTGGATATCTCGGTGCTTCTCTTGCGATGAAAAGCGATGAACACATCGGCCTGACAGCCATTGTATCTGCGCTTCCTGCAAAGCTGAGAAAGTGGGTTGTCATTGCGAGCAGAATCATAGTGGAAGTGTTTCTGATCGTCATATTGGTCAATTCATTCAAGCATCTCGATACATTGTCCATTCAGCGATCGAGTGCCATGGAAATCCCCATGGTCATACCCTATTTTTCTGTTACTGTGGGATCCTTTCTGATGGCAGTGGAAGAATTAATCCATATTGTTCAGGGCGTGCGCAAATCCGCTGCATGACAGTCCGTGATACAGGAGCAGAGAATGGTACCAGCAATTATTGCATTCATAATATTTCTCATCGCAGGCGTGCCGATTGCCTTCTGTCTTGGGACTTCTGCGCTCATATTCCTGCTATCCAAAGGAATTACCATTGGGCTCATAGCTCAGCGCATGTTCACTGGCGTAGATTCCTTCCCCTTTATGGCGATTCCGTTCTTCATTTTGGCTGGCGACCTGATGTCAAGAAGTGGCATTACCAAGCGGCTTGTGGATCTTGCAACGGTAATGGTAGGAAGGCTCCGTGGAGGCCTCGGGCATGTGAACATCGTCGCTTCGATGTTTTTTGCTGGCATTTCAGGGTCGGCGGTAGCAGATACTTCTGCATTCGGTACAATGTTGATTCCAGCCATGGTGGAACAGGGATTCGATGATGATTTCAGTGCTGCCGTAACCTGTTCATCATCGGTTGTGGGACCGATCATTCCTCCCAGCATACCTTTTGTCATCTATTCACTGGTTGGCTCAACCTCGGTAGCGGCGCTCTTTCTGGCGGGTGCGATCCCGGGAATTCTGTTAGGCCTATCATTAATGGTTGTCAATGCCATCATATCCAGAAAAAGAAATTATCCCAGGACACCGCGCTGGCCGACTCTAAAGGAGGCTGGCGTTGCGCTTCTTAACGGTCTTGTACCGTTGATGATGCCTGTCATCATACTGGGCGGCATCCTGTCAGGGATGTTTACTGCAACTGAAGCGTCGGGTGCTGCGGTTGTTTATGCACTTATCATTGGCTTTATCGTGTATCGCAACCTCACGTTCAAAATGCTGAAAGAATCATTCATTGCCACTGCCAAGACGACAGGGACGGTCTTTCTCATTATCGCTTGCTCCAATGTGTTTAACTGGATGCTGGTCACAGAACAGATACCGCAGAAGCTTGCTCTGCTCGCAGGACAGATATTTACCAATAAATATACCCTATTGCTCGCTATCAATGTGGTACTGCTCATCATAGGGACATTCATGGAAGGGTCTTCAGCAATCATCATCACGGTTCCATTATTGTTGAGCATTGTACGCCCCTTTGGCATAAGCCCCATTCATCTGGGAGCTATAGTGGTCCTCAATCTTATGATCGGACTCATCACGCCGCCTGTAGGCCTCTGTCTCTATGTGGTATGCACGATCACAAAACTGCCGATCGAAAAGGTCACCAGAGCGACGCTCCCATTCCTTATGGCTGAGATTATCGTACTCTTCCTTGTCACCTATATCGAGCCTCTGTCGATGTTCCTGCCAAGGCTGTTCGGCTACGTCCGGTAGGGGCCCAGGAGGATACCCATGCACATGCGGCTTGGCTGTTTTGGATACATCAAGGATCTGGACACGATTGCGAAGGCCGGCTTCGACTGTGCCGAGCTTCATATCAAGGAGTTGATGGGGTTTGATGAGGGTGAATATCGTGCTGCGAGGGCGAAGCTGAGAGATTGCGGAATACCGGCCGAGGTATACGACAATCCGATTCCTCTCGATTCGAGAATTGCGGATGCATCGTTCGATCTCGCTTTCTATCGCGATTATCTGGAAAAAGCCTGCGATCGAGCAGCAGGGATGGGGGCGCGATACATTGTGTTCGGGAATGGCCGCGCGAGGAGTCTTCCGACAGAGGGCGATATCGAAGCGGCTCGAGTCAAGTTTGATGCATTTTTCATCATGCTGCTCGAGATTGCTGCAGCACGCAACATCACGATATTGATCGAGCCTCTTGGCCGCAAGCTTTCCAATATTGTCAACAGTCTTCCAGAGGCAGTGGAATTCATCAAGAAATATGGACGCCTCAATCTTAAAACATTCGTCGATTACCGATATATGGTGGAACTCCAGCGCCCTCTCACCGACATTGCAGACTACGAACTCTACATTCGACATATCCATCTGGACAATCCGACGACGGTATTTCCAGAAAGGGTCGTGCCGCGTCTGGACGATGGGTTCGACTATGCTCCGTTCCTCGAGATGCTTAAAAAAATCTCCTACAAGGAGATCATTTCGATTGAAGCTTCCGTGTTCAGGGATTATGCGGAAGACATCCACAGCGTTATCGGATTTTTTGCTGCTCACGGCATTACGCCATATCGGGCAGAACTGTAATGGAATCAAGGAGAAGAGACATGAAAGCGCTCGTGTATTATGGCCCGCACGACCTCCGTTATGAAGAAGTTCCCACACCTAGACCCGGCCCCGGAGAAGTGCTGGTGCGCGTAAAGGCAGTCTCGATTTGCGGTTCTGACCTGGCAGGATACAAGGCGGTGTCTGCCATGCGCAAACCACCGCTCATCATGGGGCATGAGTTTTCCGGCCAGGTTGCCGAGATTGGTGCGGGAGTACAGGGGATAAAGCCTGGCGATCGTGTCGGCGTAGTAACCAATCTGTACTGCGGAACCTGCAAGAACTGCCGCGAGGGACTGTCCAATGTATGCGATTTTCGTTACATCATCGGTACAACCATGAAGGCTGGGAGCTACAATGGAGCGATGGCAGAATATGTGGTTGCACCCGCGCAAAAGCTCATGCTTCTTCCAGATTCCGTGAGCTATGAAGAATGTGCTCTGGTTGAGCCCCTCTCCATTTCTCTGAGAGCCGTCAAGCATGCGGGAAAGCTGGAAGGAAAAACCGCTGCGGTGTTCGGTGTCGGGCCGATAGGTCTCATGGGCGTTATGTGCCTAAAGATTTTCGGTGCCTCGAAGATCATTGCCATTGATGTGGTTAGAAACCGACTGCAGATGGCAATGGAGTGCGGGGCAACCGATATTATCGACTCGAACGATGATGTCGAGGGAATCATACGAGCAATGACTGATGATACAGGGGTGGATGTGGTATTCGATGCAGCAGGAGTACCTCAGACGGTAAATCGAGCCATCGAGATAGCCCGAAACGGCGGCACCATCCTGATGGTAGGCATGGCATCCCCTGCATTTGAAATCGAATACAAGCATGCCGTGACAAAAGAGCTTCGGCTCCAGGCCAGCTATATGTATACCACCGAAATGCAGGAAGGGCTGAAGCTGATTATCGACGGGAAGCTCGATGTGAAGAAGATGATCACCGGCCGCTATCCGATGTCGGAAGGTCCGAGGATATTCGAAGAACTCGCTTCAGGAAAGACTCAGGATGTGAAGGTCATTCTCACCAATGATTGATCGAATCACAACATATGGACTGCCGAATGCTGAGCACGCAGTGCATGATGGCGGGACAGACAGAAATGGGAGATGTTGCAGGTTTTCCTGAGCATTTCTGTTTCTTCTTCCGAGCTGAGGATGAATGGTACGCTGACTTCGTTTCCTTCGAAGCCCGGGATGCCCGCACGGGGCATAAGCTGAGGCGGCAGATATGAGGAAGCGGATGTCACGATGCCAGTGACTCTTGTTTCTCTGGTAATGGCCGCGACATTGTATCGATACACCGCTTCTTCGATGTCGAGCATGCCAGAGAGAGGGATTTTGCCGGGAGCATAGACGTCGTGGACCATGGTACCGATGCGGTTTCCAAGTATATTGGTAAAAAGCGCCTTTTTCCCAGTGCCGGTAATGATGCATTCGCGGGGAGCCTGCGCCATGCGGCGGGCTGTCCATTCGAGGAAGCGGATGACAGATTCGGAAGAGTTCAGGATCACGGTCATTCGAGGTATTTCATCACCATTGGCCGAGATTCTGGCGAATACTGTGTCGAGATCAGGGCTGTCGCCCTGAAGCAGATGCGCCGACCGTATAATGCGGGTATGCCTGTTGGTAAGACGGGGAGCAGGGAACCCTTCTCCCATCTCTATGTAGTCGTACCCGATATCTGCTGCCCGCCGGTACAGACTTGCCATTTCACCTGCAGATCCCATCCATCTGCCTCTATCCGCCAGCATTCTGATGGACAGAACAAGCTCCTGTGTTACCGCACTGCGTATTTCGGCAATTCTGGTGAGCTCATGCGTATACAGATGATCTGCTCTGAGTTCGATCATCTGCACAAGATGCCCATACTTTCTTGCGAGGGCGAGATTTTCTTCGATGGTGCGTTCGGCGAGTATCAGGCTCAGTTTCATTGCAGGAATTCTACCGGTTTATGTATGCGTGTCAATACGCATGTGTGGAAACGGCTATCTGTCTGGCAGAAAAATCAGGAAAAAGGAGATGGTGATTCATGAATTCAGTAAATTCCAAAGTGCCGTTCGATAGTTCGAAATTTTCGCATTTGATGGAGGAACAGGGGCTGGATATTGCGATTCTCTCCAGCAGGCACAACATCAGATATGCAAGCGGCGGATATTATTACCACTTCCATGCCAATTCACAGAGAATGGCCGAAAGCCAGTACATATCATTTGTCGGAATTCCAGCGGAGAATCTTGATGGCACCTTCTATATCATGAGATCTGAAGAAAGAATGCAGATGGAATATGATTACCGGCCATGGTTTCCGGAATTGCATGAGGCTCTGCGGGGGACTGCTCCCGCTACTGAAAGACTTGTGCAGTTGTTGCTGAAAAAGGGATATGGAAAAGCAAGCATTGGAGTCGAAATGCCATTTCTGCCGGCAGATGTATGGGTTCTGCTTCGGAAGGGACTGCCATATGCAGAGTTCCATGACATTACTGGCCTGATGAGTGAACTTCGAGCGGTCAAGAGCAAGGACGAACTGGATATCATGAGATCGGCGTATGACAAGACTGCACATGCAATCAGAGCTGCGTTTGACGCATGCGAAGAAGGCATAAGTACCAGGAACATCGAAAGGGTTGTGGCTCGCGAGATATCTATGCGCGATCTTTCGTTTCTTTTCGCTCTGGTCAGTGCCGGTTCGAAATGCATCAGGATTTCTTCGGAAAGACTTGTGTGGGAACGAGGCATGATCTGCCATATTGATGCAGGGGCGCATGAACGCGACTATATTGCCGATATCTGCCGCATGGCATCCATGGGACCACCCTCGACCCTGGCTCGGGAATTGCATGCAGCTTGTATCGAAGTGCAGGATAGAGTGCGAAACAAGATACGGGCAGGGGTGTCCTGCGGAGAAGTGATCGCTGCTGGCGAGGAGGCGTCACGGCATGGCGAATATGCGCGCTATGCACGATTCGTTGTACACAGTATCGGGATGGTACCGTACGAACATCCTGTCATGGCAAGAGAGAGCACAAGACCTCTTGAATCCGGCATGGTGCTTTCGATAGAGACCGACTTCATTCATCCAGATGTCGGACATGTGAAGATCGAAGATGCGGTCATCGTCAACCAACAGAGTTGTGAAGGCATTGGCGATTTCGGCCGAGAATTGCTCATCAGATAATAATGGCTTGTGTCTTGATGAGCAGAGGAATTGATTGTATGCTCTTGCAAAGGTTTCTATGGAACGCTACAAAATTGCCGTCATGCACGGCCCCAACCTCAACATGCTGGGAAAACGCGAAATTGGCATTTATGGCGGGAACACGCTCGAGCAGATAAACAGCCAAATAGAACAGGAAGCAATACGTCTCGGCGTAAGCGCAGGGTTTTTCCAGTCGAATCTAGAAGGGGCCATAATCGATCATATTCATGGATGTGCAGGAAAGATCGATGGCATTCTCATCAATGCAGGGGCTTTTACCCATTATTCGATTGCACTCCGTGACGCAATCGCTGCGGTCAAGCTGCCGACAGTGGAAGTACATATCTCGAATATCTTTAAACGCGAGTCGTTCCGCCACTTTTCCATAATAGCACCTGTCTGCCGGGGACAGATCTGCGGGTTCGGTTCATACAGCTACATACTTGGCCTCCGCGCGCTCATTGGCATACTTGAGTCGCAGGAAATGGAATAAGGATCCTGGGAGGATGATTTCATGAACAGATTTCTGGTCATTTCCGGTCCCAACCTCAATCTGCTCGGTACAAGGAAAGTATCAATCTACAAAGAAAGCACTCTCGAAGAGATCCATATGAGATTGCGGCAGAAAGCCGCGGAGCTAGGGGTGGAAGTGGACTGCGAGCAGTACAACTCAGAAGGAGCCATCATCGATCGCATGCAGCAGGTACCTGGGAACTATGCAGGTGTAATACTCAATGCTGGAGCGCTTGCTCATTACAGTTATGCCCTCAGAAGCGCAATCGGAACCATGCTGGTACCCTGTGTCGAGGTGTTCATTTCGAACGTGCATGCAAGGGAGGAATTCAGGCATACTTCGGTAATTGCCGATGTCTGTGTGGGTACCATCGCCGGCTTTGGCGCGAACAGCTATGTTCTGGCGCTTGAAGCGCTGGTATATCTTGTTGGCAGATAAGGAGCTGTATGCATGGAAAGCCGCTGGCTTCTGAGAACCACTGCTATCGATGAAATTCTTCACGCGAGAGATAGGGGCTTTGACGACATAGAACCCGAGCTTGCAGTTCTCATGCAATTCGATGCCGAAGCTTTTTCCCGGTTTGTCGATGCGGTGAGGGAAGCACAAGTTCACTGTGAGGTGTTTGAAACTCCACTGCCTAGAGAGATACGGGTAACCGAGAAAGGTTTCAACATTTTTTCATGGACCGAATATCTCAAGAGAGCGCTTGATCGTGCGGCACATCTGGGCTGCAAGGTGCTCGCATGGGCAGATGGCCCGTCCCGCATACTTCCTGACGAAGGAGATACTTCCGTCCAGAAAGAGCATTTCAGCCAGTTTCTGTTCATGCTCTGTGACGCTGCATCGAGGTTTGGCATTTCTGTATGCATAGAACCGGCAAGCCCAAAGGTAACCAATTTTCTGACTACTACCGAAGAAATTGCTGAAATCATTGAATCGGTAGGCCAGCCGAATCTCTCAATGCTGCTGTCTTCGGCCTATATCGCGCATACACGCATTGCTTTGGAAGAGATACAACCTCATGCTGCCTTGTTACGTCATGTTCACCTGGAGCATCCCGATACGCGAAGGAAGCCGGTTCCTCCTGCTGCGGACGACGGGTTTGGTTATCGGGAATTTATAACAGCGTTGAAAGAGCATTGTTTCTATACCGGACCTTATGCACTGCCTGCAGGAGTGGAGCCGCAGTGGTTTTCGGCTATGAAGATGTTCTGATAGATGGATTCGAAATGATGGCCGGACTTTGCAGCATCCTCTTTCCTGCTTCGCTCATCTTGACGATCAATGTCTGCTCCAGCTTGTCTTTATTTTCCGAATGATGTCTGCGGCTCTGGGTGAGTGCAGGTAGTCCCATGTGACATCGGGGACCAGTTCGCGCAAGCCTTCCCAGTCGTCCTGGCGGATGCATTCACGGACTGTGGAAGCTGAGATGATACGTCCCGAAGCGGTACAGACGCGCGGAATGACTTTCAGCCGGATACCGCGGGAGGGCAGGATGTCGCGCATTGCCTGGTTGTAGGCTTCGGTTACGGGACAGTAGGGCTCTTCTCCTACATAGCGGGCAGTGATGCCGAGCGCTGGTGCAATGCGGTCTGCAAACAGGGCAATGTCGAGATGTGCCTGCGCGGCAGCAAGCTCTTCTTCTCTTGTGAAATAGGTTGGGAAAGTGGCTGCCGACACCATGTAGATACCTGTTTCGACGACGGCTACATTTGGAAGGTGTGCCACGCCGCGGGATACGAGGTCGAATCGGTCATGAAAGGGGAAGAGAGAACGGTCTTCGCTGACCACGAAGACGATGACGGCTGGCGATTCGCGGGCTGCGGTTTCGATGAGGGCAAGGTGCCCCCGGGTAAAGGGATTGCAATTGACCACAACTGCAGTGCGTCCAGCAGGGAGATGCCCGGTTGTTGCACGGATATTCTCGAGATAGGCATCGATACCGCCCGGGCCGTTCTCGAGCAGGACGGCCCATGGCTCGGCGCGTGCGATCTCCCGGAACCCCAGATCGACGAAGCGCCGCGCCGCTGATGGTTTGGTGAAGATGAGCCGGTGCATGATACCGCGGCGCGCCTGCTCCTGCACTAGTTCATTGATAATCGTTGCGGTAAGGCCTTCTCCCTGCCGAGACTCGTCTACCGCGATGTTCCGCAGGACCTTTCCCGCAAAGCTGCCCGTAGCCACAAGCTTCCCCGATTGTTCGAGAACCATGGTATAGTCGACCGAACTGTCGAAGCCAAGACCGAACTGCCCCAGAAAATCCTTGATTCTCTGAAATTCCTGCGGATTGTTCAGATCCACGACATGCAATTCGTACTCGGAGAGCATGGCCTACCTCCCAGTCTGTTCGTCAATCAAGGCTCTGCGGGCTTTCGCACGGTGTCCAGCACAGTACCATCTCTGTACTCGATAACCGCGGTCACTTCGCCGGTGGTGCGGATGGGATCGGGTACTCCTGTAAGGCTGTATGCGAGATCACGCAATTGACGGATATCCATGAGCGGAAGTCCTGCACGGACAAGATGTTCCCGGATGTCTTCCCGCCGTGGATTGACCGCGATACCACGTTCGGTGACGACGACATCGATTGTCTCCCCCGGAGTGCTGATGGTCTGTACGGAATCGGTCACAATCGGCAGTCTGCCGCGCAGGAGGGGCGTGACGACGATGGTGCATTTGGAACCAGCTGCAACATCGGGATGCCCTCCCAGGGCTCCCATGATCTGGCCTTTGGAATCGGTAATAACATTCACGTTGAAATCGACATCGACTTCGGTAGCTCCCAGGACCGCGTAGTCGAGGTAATTCACCATTGCACCCTTGTTCCAGGGGTTGGCATAGTGATCGATATCGTATTCCTGATGCCTTGGATTGGTGCGCAGTGAAGCGATTGCGTGCTGATCGAAACTCTGGGCGTCGAAAAGGGTCCGGATAAGTCCTTCTTCAAGAAGATCACAGAAGGGACCCGGGATACCGCCGATCGCAAAATCGGCAGTGATTCGGTCTCTGAGCATGATCTCTCTCAAATAGCGCCCAGCCGCCACAGATGCGGCACCAGCTCCGAGCTGCATCGAAAACCCTTCGCGATAGTACCCAGCATGCTCGATGACCCGCGCGACTGATTTGGCGAGCAATAGATCGCGCGGATTCGAGGTCATCCGCAGAGACCCCGAAGAAATGCCCTTCGGATCGCCTATGGAGTCGACTTTGACGATATAGTCGACAAAGTGCTGAGGGATGCTGATCGGACACAGAATGTCGTCTGCAAGATAGTCCGTAATAGCGATGACGGTGTCGGCATATCGTGCATCGACCATGGCATAGCCAAGCGAGCCGCATGCAGCGGGGCCTTCTACTCCGTTGATGTTTCCGAAGCGGTCGCAGGCCGGGGCGGCCAGAAACGCAACGTCGATATGAAGTTCACCGGAGATGATGGCACGTGCTCTGCCTCCGTGGGGCCGAATGATGGTCATGCCCGGCAGTTGATGGTTCGTCAGGTATTCCCCCAGCCTGCCGCGGACGCCCGAGGTCTGGGCTGCGGTGATGACCCCCGCTTCGAACCATGGGATGAGATCATCGTTTGTATCTAGAAATGAGCTTGGCGCGAGAGTGAGGTTCCTGATGCCTTTCTGCGCGATGACCCGCATGACCATGTTCATGACGCGGTCGCCATTACGCAGGGCATGGTGGAAGGATATGGTCATGCCATCTCTGAGTCCGGATGCTTCGACAGCTTCTTCAATGGAGGCAAGAAGCTTGTTTTTCCCTGGAAGAGATGTCTTGAGAGCCGCTCCTGCACGTCTTCCTTTCGGGGTGACGGCAAAGGGTCCCTGGAAGGGAAGAACGGGCCCATAGCCGGGAATGATATCGGGAATGGTTCTGCCAGCAGCGTTAATCATGGTGTTCCCCTTCCTGGTAAGTATCCGTGATACCAGCGTAGGCGAGAATTCGGTTGGCACGGGTGATCATGGGTGCATCGATCATTCTTCCATCGACCGCAACCACGCCGGATTTTCTGGCCATGGCTTCGCGGTATGCCTTGATGATCCGCCTTGCCTGTTCGACTTCCTTTTCGGTGGGAGTAAAGACGCGGTGCACCAGTTCAATCTGGCGCGGATGCACACAGGATTTTCCGTCGAATCCGAGCTGTTTGGCCAGTTCTGTTTCTTTGATGAAGTTCTCTTCGTCGTTGAGATCGCTGAACACCGAGTCAATGGGGCTAATGCCTGCTTCACGGGCCGCAAACACGATCATGCTTTTTGCGACAAGCAGTTCGGTGCCATCTTTTGTCTTTGTTGTCTTGAGCGAGGTCGCAAAGTCTTCTCCGCCTATGGCAAGAGCCATCATGCGGGGGGTCGAGGAGGCAATGGCATAGGCATTTCTCAGGCCCCGGGGGCTTTCGATGGCAGCCATTAGGTGGATTGAACCTTCCGGAAAGCCATAGCGGCGCTCTGCCTTCGTGACGATATCGTCTATGCGCTGCATTTCTTCGGCATCTTCGCATTTGGGCAGGCGGATGAAGTCCGGCTTTGCGGAAAGCACCGCTTCGAGGTCGTCATAGCCCCAGGGAGTGGAAATGTGATTGATGCGAACTCCGACTTCACAGGGGAAGCGGATGCTTCGCAGGACATTGCGAACCAGAAGGCGTGCCGCATCTTTCTCGTAAATGGAAACAGCGTCTTCAAGATCGAAAATGAGACTGTCAGCTCCATAGATGCCGGCATTCTGGAGTACCCCAGGATTGTTTCCGGGAGCGAAGAGCATGGCGCGGCGCAGGGATTCAGCCATGGGACTCCTCCTCAGCAAGCGCGCGGGTCAGTGCTGTTTCGACTCTGGCTTCGATAGCATAGTCCAGAGCCCCCCGGTCGGTTGCGTGAACGAGTGCATCTTCAATGCCAGCCGAATGCAGAAGGCTGACAATTAGCTGTTCCATGTGCGCGCCGAACTGCTTTTTTACCGGGCTTTCGAGTTCCACTCGAATGCCGAAGCCTGGTTCGGCAGGGTTGATTTGGACCAGTATATCGCCGGATTCAAGCGTTCCTGCCTGCGCAGGCCGTTTGATACCTTTCATCTGAATACTCCTTGCGGGATAGGCATTGCATGTACGCGTTGCATATAATGAATCGCCGAACGCAGAAAAATGGCGAGTGCGAGCATGTCGGCCGATCCGCCAGGGCTGAGCCCATGGCGCTTCGACTCACTGCAAAAGCGGGCAAGTGATGCAGAGCCAAGGGCAGACTCCGCTCCTCCGCAGATGAGCACATCGAGTGCGCGTCTCTGCATGAATGCAAGTCCTTCAGGGCCGCCCCTGGACAAGATGCATGTGTCATCAAGTCTTGATATGGAATAGAGAAGTGCGTCGAGCCGCCGCTCAGGCCCATCCCTTTGCATGAGAAAGGGAAGCAGATGCTCAAACACAATGGGGTATCCGGACTGAGCCTGGCCACGGGCGCCGGTCACACCGAATTTGCGATACTGGCGTACGCCTGCACTTGCAGGAGCAGAGGGAAGCTCGCGGGATGCAACAGGACCCGCGATGGTCATCATGGTTTTCTTGATCATTGCAGAGAGGCGGGCTGAGGAAATGGTTGGCTTATCAATCCGTTTCGATTGCGTCATGGCGATGACATGTCCTGCCGCCGCTGTTGCAAGCCCCATGCTGAAAATCGCCCCCTTGTGAGTATTGATGCCCCCGGTTGCCAGGTACATGGCTTTCTCTGCTTCTATCCCCAGCGGTCTCAAGCGCGGCAATAGTGTCGAAATTCTTTCCTTGGTGCTGCGCATGCCCGCAAGAGCGCATGAGACGAAGTAGGGACGCAGTACATGAGCCGATTTCTGGAACAGCGCACAATCCATGTCGTGATGGGCACCAGAGGAACCGGGGCATACAAGTCCTGGTTTCCCTTCCAGATCGACTTCCTCGAGGAGCGCCTGATAGGCGAGCATGCCTATCTGCCGGGCATATGAAGCATCAAGCATTGCAGGCCTCCTGCTCTGAAGCTTGTGCATAGACCAGGGCCAGACAGTGGTCGGCAGCGCCGACCAGATCCTCCAGGCTGTGTCTTCGTTCTGCCATGCAGACAAAGGCGGGATTGTTGCAGGCAAGGCAGGCTCGCGGTCCTGCGCCTACTGCTTCACGATGCAGAGGCTCCATGCCTGTGCACTTCATGACAAGCACATCGATGTCGAGTACCGGTCCCCAGGGAAGTCCTTCTTCCAGCGCAATGCACTTCGCTTTGAGAACAAGCGGGTCGGCATGCACTGCCAGCAAGGCTTCGGGCCCTGCGGCCGTAATTCTGAACAGCTCTTCACTGCAGTTCATGCCAGCATTTCTGACCACATTCTGCATAGCCGCAAGCGCACCGCGCACAGCTTTTCTTCTGCGTGGGGAATCCTTGACCGGTCCCGGAATGCGGAGCGTGATGCTGACGACAGGACTCGAATGACGGATAGCCAGGGATCGGCACAGGAGAGCACGGTCTTCCCTGGCATCCAGAATCGATCTTTGGAGGTTTGTCAGATTTGAGGATACCCATTCCCCAGCCAGCATCTCTGCACCTCTACTATTTTGCCGGAGCAGCCTGTTTTCTTGCTTTCATCCGCTGATAAACCGGCAGAAGGAAGGAACCTGCGGTCAGCACGGCCAGCACGATCGTGATTACATCCGAGAAGAATACGGAGTAACTTCCATTGGATATCGTTAGCGCCTGCCGGAATTTCTCTTCTATTGAGCCTCCGATGATCGCCCCCAGCACCATGGGCGAAGTGGGGAAGCCTGACCGCTTCATGAAAAGCCCGAGCAATCCGAATCCAATGACAATGAAAAAGTCGAAGGTCAAATTCGAGATGGAGTAAGTTCCAAGGAACGCAAGGCCAAGAATAATCGGATACAGAATGCGTTCGGGGATAGAAAGAATGCGGACCAGCATGCCTGCCATCGGAATATTGATGAACGCGAGGACGAGATTTCCTATGAACATGGACGCAATGACACCCCAGGCGATTTCCGGCGTTTTCTGGAAGAGGAGCGGCCCGGGTTGAAGTCCAAGCATCATGAGTGCGCCCAGCATGATGGCGGTGGTGCCAGAGCCGGGAACACCGAGGGTCATCATGGGAATAAGAGCGCCGACAGATGCGGCATTGTTGGCGGCTTCAGGTGCTGCAAGTCCTTCAATAGCGCCTTCGCCGAATTCCTCTTTATGCTTGGAAAGATTCTTTTCCTGATTGTAGGCCATGATGGATGCCATGGTCGCACCTGTACCCGGCAGTACGCCAATGACAAATCCCAAGGGGGTTGAGCGGAGGATGGCTTTCCATGAGCGTTTCCAGTCTTCCTTGGTGATCCAGATTCTTCCAAACTTCTTCTGTATTTTTGTCTGTCCCTTGCCGATCGACTTGAGGCTTTCGAAGACTTCGCCAAGGGCATAGATGCCGATAATGGCGATGAGGAAATCGATACCCCCTTGCAGTTCCATCAGCCCGAAGGTAAAGCGATGGACTCCCGACAGCGAATCGATGCCGATCGTCGAAATGAGAAGTCCCAGGAACATGGCGACAAAGCCTTTCAGTACCTTGCCTTCACCGGACATCGATGCCGTTGCCGAAAGGGCGAAAAGGTAGAGCATGAGATACTGTGCCGGTCCGAATTTGATGGCGAGCTTTGCGAGGGGGCCTGCCAGGAATATCATGAAAATCGTCGCGAGCAGGCCGCCTATGAAGGATGCGATGGCGGACATGGCAAGCGCCGCTTCAGGCCGTTTCTTTTTGGTCGCAAGCGGATAGCCATCCCAGCAGGAAGCGATCGCAGCGCCATCTCCGGGGGTATTGATGAGAATCGATGAGCGCGAACCGCCGTACATGGCTCCATAATAGACGCCTGCCATGGTGATGAGCGCGCCGACCGGACCCATCTTGAATGTAAGGGGCAGAAGAATTGCTACCCCCGATGCCGGGCCGATGCCTGGCAGCATACCAATGATGGTTCCGAGCACGCCGCCGATAGTTACCCATAGCAGGTTGATAGGCTGGACGGCTACAGCAAGACCTATTCCCAGGTTTTGGAGAATTTCCAGCATGTCAGCCTCCTATCACATCGAATATGCGGCCGGGCGGCAGCGTGACGCCGAGCATCCTGCCGAATACAAAATAGACACCCACAGCAAACAGAAGGGCGATCACTGTTGGCCAGAGCATTTTTTTAGCCTTGGAAATATACAGCATGGTTGCTTCGAGAAACAGAAATGTCGAAATCACAAAGCCGAGGAGATCGAACAACAGGGTATAGCACAGGCTCAGAACGACAATGATTGCAATAACCTTACCGTCCGGTCCGAGCCTCAGACGCACAGGTTCGGCTTTTTTCCCGCTGCGCTGATGTTTCAGTTCGGCAATGATCAGCACAAGCGAAAGAATGCTCATCGCTCCGGAGATGATGAGCGGATAGATCCGGGGGGCCCAAGGGTCCCCGAACATCGCCTCGGGAATCGAAAGTGCTCCCGCGCCATACGCGAGAGCGAGCACCAGGAAGAACAGGTCTGCGACCAGTTCAAAGGTCAGTATCATGAAAAGCCCTCCTGTCAGAGCATGACTTCAGCGAAAAGCCTGCAACTCGAATTGACCGGCCTGCACACTCCTTCTGGAGCATGCAGGCCGGAATGTGAAGGTCGGAGCTCGCTGGATAGACAACCTTCACGCAGGGATCATTTTACGAGAATGCCGAGTTCTTCGAATATTTCCTTGTATTCCTCATTAATCTTGTCGAGGAATGCCTTGAACTCAGGTGCATCCATGTAGGCAGGAGTCCATGACTGCTCTGCCATGACCTTTTTCCAGGATTCGGTCTTGACCATTTTTGCGAGCGTCTCGCGCCAGTATTTCACTGCGTATTCAGGCATGTCTGGTGGTCCAAAGAGTCCTCGCCAGTTGGCAAATTCGACATCGATACCCTGTTCCTTCATGGTTGGATAGGTCGCTACGAGACCTGTTCCAATGCGGTTAGGAGCAGTGATGCCGAGAATACGCACATCGCCTGATTCAACAAGGCCACGGAGGCTTGCAATATCGGAAGACAATACATCGATGAAGCCGCCCATCAGCTGGGTGGGGCCGGTGGAATCCTGGAATGCAATGTACTGAATCTTGCGCAGATCCTTGATGCCATAAGCCTTGGCGACATAGAGGAAGACGATGTGGTCCATCGATCCGGCCGCAGAGCCGCCGCCGATCTTGACCGAGCTGGGATTCGCCTTGATCGCCTCGAGCACGTCTTTCATCGTTTTGAACTTGCTGTTCTTTGATACATAGAAAGCGCCGTAATCGGCAATGAGCCGGGCGATAGGGGTCGTATCCTGGTAGCCATACTTGGATGTTCCATTCAGTTTTATGAACAGAAGCGGGGGCGAATAGACGCTTATGAGGTCATCGGCACCACGCTTTGTCTGCATGTAGGCGAGGTTGACACCGCCGCCGCCACCGGTCCGGTTGGTAACAGGCATGGGGACCGGTACGAGCTTTTCATCCTGCAGGGTCTTGGCGACCATGCGGATGGTCGTGTCCCAGCCGCCGCCTGCACCCGAGGGAGCGATGAATTCCATCGGTTTTGTCGGATAGGCGGAAGGTGCCTTCTGGGCGAACGCTGATCCTCCAATGACTGAAAGTACAATCAGTCCGAACAGGAATCGTTTCATTGACATCGAATTTCCTCCTTGCCACGGTGGCGGTGGACCATCCACCCCGGCCAATTTACATGTGTAAGTGGAGTATATGTCAGGTTGTTCGTGACAGGGTAATACTTTGTTTCTATTGCCAGCCATAGGCGCCGTGGATATCATGGAACATGGTGGCACTCATGGAAGAAAGAGACTGGAAAATAATCGACACGCTGTATCGCGAGAAGAGCATATCCCGGACTGCAAAGGCGCTGTATATTTCACAGCCAGCCCTTACAGCGCGAATTCATCAGATCGAGCAGGATCTTGGATGCATTCTGGCCATACGCACCAGCAAGGGTGTCAAATTTACGCCGCAGGGAGAATTGGTAGCGCAAAAAGCGCGGGTCTTCCTGAGAGAGTTTGACCAGGTGCGCGAGGAACTGCAGGCCCTGAGCGACGGAATAAGCGGAACCCTCAGGATTGCTGCATCGCAATTCATGATGAAATATGTACTTCCAGATCTTCTTGGAAAATTCAAGGAACAGTACCCGGCTGTCGATGTTACGCTCGCCTCCGGCTGGAGCAGAGATATCTATGGGATCGTGCGCTGTGGGGATGCACATGTAGGGTTTGTGCTCGACACCCTCGAATGGGAAGAAGAACGCTACCTTCTTTTTTCCGATCCAATGTGCATTGTGAGTACTTCCGAAATCCGCATGGACGAACTGCCGGACATGCCGCGGATCGAATTCAGAACCAATCCCTCGAACAAGGCAGTGCTTGACCGGTGGTGGCAGAACCGCTTCGACCGGCCGCCGAGGATTGCCATGGTGGTGGACATCCTCGATACCTGCCATGAAATGGTACGTCATGGCTTAGGATATGCACTGCTTCCAAAAATGATCGTTGAGCACGATCCTCTCCTGCATATCGAGGAGCTGAGGGATCAGGACGGCCAGCCGATACTCCGCTCAGGATGGATGGTATACAGCAATAAAATCAGAGAGCTGCTGGTGGTCGAGCATTTTATCGATTTCGTGAAGAGCTCGGAAATAGGCGAACGATAGGGCAGATGCGGCGTTGAGGCGCCTTTTACAAGCCCAGAATCTCGGCTGCCTCCTCTCTTGTCCGGGCACGCAGGAGTTTTTCGCGCACAATGTCCGAACCAAGCGTCGATCCAAGGCTCGTCAGTACCTGCATGTGGGGAGCTGGGTCTCCTGCTGAGCTCGCGATGAGGGCTATGATGTGCGCCGGAGTACCGTCGATGGTCTGGAAATCGATGCCCTCTCTGCTGATGCCGATAGCGAGCACTGGCTTGTCGACGCCAGCGGTCCGGGCATGGGGGATGGCGATGCCGTGCTGCATGCCGGTAGACATGAGCTTTTCCCGTTCGAGCACATCGGACAGTACCTGATTGCGATCCCTGAGATGGTGTACTGTATCGAGCAGGTCTACCAGCTGGGTAATCGCTTCTTCCTTTGTGTCTGCCTTCATGTCGATCATGATGCAGCGCGGGTCGAGTATCTTCAGGAAAGTTTTATCCTTGCGGCTCTTTTCCACATCGAGGTCCCTGCGCAGAGCATCAGGGTCGACACTTTCCTTCAGTTTGTCGAAATTGGCATCGAGCTTGACCAGGGTCTCGTGCAGCATGGCACGCACAAAGGGCATGTCCTCAGGCGCCGATTCAAGCACGAGCGTCCTGCGATTCACTTTGAGCGATATCGAAACGTCTCCCTTGCGGATATGGGAAATTTCGTCGCGAATGCTCATGAGCTGGACATAGAAGCCTTCGCGCTGGAGGTCGTTGAGAAGGGTGGTCGAAATGAGTTCGGCCAGCTCGCAATTTGGCATCTCGATAACCAGCGACTCGGCGGTGGCAGTCTTGGCTTCCTTGCGTGTGCCGCGCTCCTTTCGCTCCAGCAGTGCGGTGAGGAGGATGGGTGCCAGTACAGTGGTCAGAATAGTCATTAGAATGGAAGCTCCAAAAAAGCCTGGCGAAAGAATGCCTGAACTGAGCCCGATGCCGGCGATTATCAACGCAACCTCGCCGCGGGGAACCATGCCCACTCCGATGCGAAGGGCGCCCAGCTCGTTGAATCCAAGAAACAGCGAAGGCAGGCCGCACCCCAGGATTTTTGCAAGCATGGCAGAGAGGGTAAACAGCAGGCCGAACAACAGGACCGAGGGTTCGAGAATTCGCGCCACTTCCACCTGCATGCCCATCACCACGAAGAACAGTGGTACGAAGAGCTCATAGATGACCTTGGTCTTGTCCTGGATAAGGAAAGACAGCTCGGTCTTGGAGAGGCTCAGCCCGACGATGTAGGCGCCGATGATCATCGACAGGCCCTGCATTTCGAAGATGCCGGCAATGAAGAGTGCAAGTCCCAGTGCCAGGATGTTGAAGTGGCTTTCGCCGCCGATCTTTTTTATAAGGGAAGAAATCTGCTTGGAAAACGCCAGTCCGAGGGCGGTGAAGGCAAGCCAGAGCCCGAAGGCCTTGGCTGCAATGCCTGCGATGGCGAGGGTTGACAGGCCCCCAGCCTTGCTTCCTTCCAGCACAGCCACGATACCGAGCACGATCGCCAGCAGGATGATGCCGAGCACATCGTCAAAGACTGCTGCGGCAAGAATGGTCACGCCTTCGGGCGAATCCATTTTCTTCCGGTCCGAAAGGATGCGCGCCGTGATGCCGACGCTGGTTGCCGTGCTCATTATGCCTAGGAACATGTTGACAGGTGCCAAAAGGGGCTGATGGGTAAAGAAGGTTCCGAGGAAAGCTCCGAACAGGAATGAGAAGACGACGCCTCCGATGCCAATGAGGCTTCCTGCTACCGAATACCGCAGGAGCATGTCGAGATCCGTTTCGAGTCCGCTCGAAAAGAGAAGGATAATCGATGCCACCGAGGCGAATGCCTGCAATGCAAGCGGAATGGCGCTTCCCTCGACCATGGGAAACATGCCCTGCGCAAAACCGGGCAGGGGGAGGGCCCCCAGGGCATAGGGGCCGATGATGATGCCTGCTATAAGTTCTCCCAGAACACCGGGAAGGGAGAGGGCTCCCGCTGCGATGCCTCCAAGTCTTGCTGCAAAAAGAATGATGGAGAGCTGGAACACGAAGTGAGTGATGTAGGCAGCAGTATCAGAGGGAGCACTTTCCGCGAATGCGGGAATAAGGGCAATAAAAAGAATTGCAAAGGCAAGGAGCCATTTTCTGCGAATCATGACTGCCTCCTGTCTCAGTATACTTCATGAAAGCATGAAAAGCAATATCATTATGTGCGAAATAAAGTAGCATATGTTGGTATATGCGAAAAATATCGCGACCAGGCTGGCAGAGCTCTCTCTCCCTGTGGATTGCGGTCTATCCCTGAGACCTGCCATCTGCTACTATGAAATCGATGCTTCGCATATTGTTCGAAAATCACGAAGTGCTCATCGTCGACAAGCCGGCTGGACTGCCGTCACAGGGCGGCGAAGGAGTCACAGATCACGTCCTTGCTGTGTTGGAACGCGAGCGGGGGCTTGTGCCGCTTCCGGTGCACCGCCTGGACAGGGATACAGCCGGCTGCATGATTCTGGCGAAGAATCCCCCATCTGCTGCCCGCTGGTCGGCATGGCTTGAGGGGCGCGAGATCCGGAAATTCTACCGTGCATGGGTCGCCGGCATACCCCTGAAGGAGCGCGGTCGTATTACCTCTGCGCTCGAAGGCAGAAAGGGAAGCCAGGAGGCGGAAACGCTCTGGACCTGCATCAGAAGGGAGCGCATCGAATCGTCAGTGTCCGAAGTCTCGCTTCTGGAACTCGAACTCAAGACCGGACGCATGCATCAGATACGCAGGCATCTGGCGGGCATTGGGCATCCCGTTCTGGGTGACGACCGGCATGGTGACTTTCCGCTCAACCGCCTGGCCTGCCGCGAGCTCGGGGTACGCACGCTCATGCTCTGGGCCTGCAGGCTGGTCCTTCCGGGCGGTACGGTGGTGGAGTCATCGATGCCGCCGCACTTCGAAGCCTTCGATATGGTACTCGGCGAAAAGAAACGGAAGGAAGGGCAGGGAGAATCATGAGAAAACCGTTTGAGATCGGAGAAGGCGCATGGTGGGTCGTTCCTGACGGCAGAACCATAGCCGTGCCATCATTTCACGAAAGCTGGCTGGCATCTCATCCAGCCATCGCTGGCGGTGCCAGGAACACCATCGAATTCGTCAAGAAAAGCGGCTGGCTTTCGGTGACCCTTTATACCGGCGGCATGGTGGAGATCATAAGCCGCGACCAGAACGATCCGCGCCAGCAGAAGGCGATTCTTCAACTGCTTGAAGTCAACAGGCCGCTTTTGACCAAGGCGGTCATCTTTGTTCCGGCGCTGGACGGATGTCTGACGCTGGGGCCGGAAACTCTGGATGACAGCGAAAGGATCTCGGTCCTGCTCGCCCGCTTCGAGGAGACAGCTACCACTGCTGATCCGCAAGGATCGACTGAAGGGTAGCGGCGTTTGCCGGCGCATTGCCCCGGGCATGGTTGTTGAAGGCGACGAATACGGTCTGAGCCTGCTTCGCCATTGCACGGACAATCCGTGCGCGGTCGCGGAGCTCGCTTTCGGAATAGCAGTATTCGTAGCGGCTTGTCGCATCACCCGACCACCACAGATCTGCATTTCTTCCGTGGAGCCGGTAGTAGCAGATCGGCGAGGTCACTATGACGGATTCGGGGGGCAGACCGGGAAGATCGGGCCTGTCTACCGTGACAAGCCCGACATTTCGCTCTCTCAGCGCATCGAAGACGCGTTCCTGGTACCAGGAGACGTGGCGGAACTCTACCACGAGCGGAAAGCCCGAAAGCGCGCTGATGAGGTTTGCGAGATAGCGGCGGTTGTCGGGTTCGTAGGAAAAGCGGTAAGGCAGCTGAATGAGTACACAGCCGAGTCTGCCGGTCGATGCCAGTGCCGAAATGGCCGAACGGAATTCAGCAGCGCTTTTCTGCCATCCTGCATCGACTTCGTGAGTGAGACTGCGGTGAACCTTGAGCGATATGCGGAAGTCGGTAGGAGTCATTCGGGCCATTTTCTCGAGCTGGCTGGCGGAAGGCATGCGGTACCATGTGTAGTCGAGCTCGACAAAGGAAAACACAAGCGAGTAATAACGGAGCATTTCGTGCGCAGGCAGGTCGGCAGGGTAGAACTGTCCCTTCCATTCATCGTAGGAGTAACCGCAGGTCCCCACATGAACATTGCCAATCCGCATCAATTTTCAGTATAGTAACTTACTGAAGGGAAGAAAAGAATCTGCCTGCAAGAGGTGGAGGAGGATTCAGGATGATACTGACAGTGCTTGCCCGGCTGGTAAACGCGGCGCTTTCTCTGTACATGATTCTCTGCGTGGTTCGCATTTTTCTTTCCTGGATGCCCCAAATGTCCACCACTCGATGGGGTTCGCTGATAGCGCGGCTGACCGACCCCTATCTCGACCTGTTCAAGGCGGTTCCTCTCTTCCGCACCCCGGCGGTCGATTTCAGCCCGATCGCTGCGCTGGCGGTGCTGTCGGTTCTGAACAATCTCTTTATGACACTGTCGTTTGCCGTCCGCATCACGCTGGGATTCATTCTGAGTCTTGTGCTCGATGCGGGATGGTCGGCGGTTTCCTTTCTGCTCGGATTTTTCATGCTGATCACAGTGGTGCGGATTGTCGGGTACCTTGCGCGGCTCGCGACCCTGCATCCCCTGTGGCAGATTCTCGACAGCATCATCAATCCTTTTCTGTTCAGGATCAACAGGCTTGTCTATCGCGGACGGAGCGTCGAGTATCTTCAGGGGCTCATCACCGGCTTTGTGGTCGTACTGTTCCTCCGGGCAGCGGGAGGCTGGGTGGTCCGGCTGTTGACCAATCTTCTGATGTCCCTGCCGATCTGAAATGCAGTTCAGCGCGCAGAAATAGGAGTGAATGATGCTGACATCGAAACAGAGAAGCCTGCTGAGCGGGATTGCGTCCAGAGACTGTGTTACGCAGGCACTGGGCAAGAATGGCATGACCGATGCGTTCGTAGCGAAGATTGCCGAGCTGTTGGACCATCATGAATTGGTGAAGGTGAAATTCCTTGATTTCAAGGACGAAAAGCGCGAGCTTTCCGAAGAGCTTGCACGCCGGACAGGCGCCGAACTGGTACGCGTCATCGGCAACAACGCCATTCTGTTCCGCCAGAATCCGGATCCTCAGAAGCGGGTTATCGAGCTGTAGTGTATCGAACCTTGCAGATGGAGACAGCGCCCCACGCTACGGCTGTTCCGCCGATTTGTCATAGTCGCGCAGTTCTTCGAGATGAAGCGCCGCGTAGGCGCAGAGATATCGGAATCCAGGATAGTTGAGGCTTGGATCCATCAGAGCGTCGCTCAGGATGAGCAGGGAACCGGTAATCTGGGGAGCCTGAAGCAGAAGCCGCGCCATCGGCACCACGTCGGGCTGTGCGCTTAGGGGCTGTGCTCCCCCTGGCTTAGCTCCTCCAGTACCGAAAAGTCTTTCGAGCGCCTGCTTCCACAGGGCAAGTCTTTCTCCTTCGAGCGGCAGATCGTGCGCATGGGCAGCCAGCTGTTCCAGCCCGGCGCGATTGTCATCGATAAACTCCGAATAGAGCGTGTAGAAACCCCGGTCGATACCCAGAATGCCGCTAATGGCAAGTACGATTTCGTCCGAAACATAGGCAGGCCTGTCTTCTGCGCGCAGGCAGGACAGCAGTGTCGGAATGGAATCGATACTGCTGAACAGCTCGAGCGCGTAGGCTCCGGCAATGCGCACCCTCGGATTGTTTGTCGCGCGAACGGTTTCCTCGATAGCCGGGAGAGCCTCGCGGGCTCCCAGCCGGGCCAGAGCCACCATTGCGTTGCTCTGGAGCATGTAATCCGGCTCGCGCAGAGACTCGGTCAGCACAGGGATTGCGGCTGGCGCGCGGCTCTTTCCAAGAATGCGGGCGGCGACATACGCAGTCGTGAATACATTGGTCTTCACTTCGCGGATGAGTTCGCCGATGGTAAGCGCTTCCAGTTCGGGAATCGATTCCAGGGCGAGCAGGGCTTCCATGCGGACTTCGAAGCGCGGCGAATGCAGATAGTCGATCAGTTCTTTCTGGGAAAGCTTCGAAGGCGACTTTCCCAGCTCCTGCAGAATGCGGATTTCCTCGGTAGCGCTTGCGCTCTGGTCCAGGCGGGTGAGCAGATCGAAGGTTCTGAGCTCGCGGGGCGAGAACAATACCGAAAGCGACTGACTTACCGACCGTGCGCCCATGTGCGGAAGGTTGCGCATGCCAAAAATAACGAAGGCAAGCGTGATGCTGATCAGCGCATAGTAGAGCCTGAAGGATCCCGCCGGGCCGAGCCCCGTGTTGGCGAACACTTCCAGCATGGCGCCGCCGAGAAAGGAGCCCAGCGAACCGCCGACACCGTATGCCAGATTGTAGATCACGGCCAGATCCAGCATCTTTTCTTTCGGCACCAGCCCGAAATAATACACCTGCCCGGCATTTTCTTCCCCTGCAAAACCGAAGGAGGACAGAAAGTGCACCACCGACAGGAAAAGCCCGACCATGGCCGGGGCTCCGATGAGAGCGCTCGACCCTGGAATGAGGGCAATCGGAATGAACGAGAAAAATCCGATGGCACTGAAGATAATGAAGAGCGGCTTCGAGCCAAGCCGATCGACTACCAGCCGGGTGATCAGTCCCATGGCGATCGAGCCCAGCCCGGCAACGATCGAATACACCATGATCGCATCGTCGCCCTGCGCGAACACATTTTTGGCATATACCGGCAGGAACGCACGCCCCATTCCCGACAGGAAGGAGAGCAGCATGAAGGTCAGAATGAAGGCTCTGAATTCAGGCTTTACGAGCGCCTTCCGCGTTACCTCCCAGATCGACGTCCTGTCTTTCGATGCGAATGCGTCTGGCTCAGGGGTCTTGAACAGGAATATGCAGCCTGCAAGGCCAGTGATGATGCCGATGCCGATCGCGATCGCATAGGTCCAGACCGAAGCTTCTTCTCCAAGCAGAAAAGCCAGCACAATATTGGCGAAAATGGCTGCCGCCGAGTTTACGACCGAAACGTTGACAAGGTAACGGCCCTGGTCGCTCCGCCCTTTTTCGGCTCCTCCGGAGGCAAGCAGGCCTAGCACGGGATTGTTTCCAATCATCGCTATGCCGCGCGAAATATGAAAGCCCGCAGTGCCCGCTATCAGAAGCAGGATGGCCGTACCGGTGTTTCCGCGCGCGACGAAAAGGGGGCAGGCCAGAAGCGGCAGCAGCATGATGTAACGGATAACCCAGCCCCAGCCGAACACCTGTACGATGGAAGTGCGCATGACAAGGCGCTTGCCCAGAGGCAGCATGAAAAAGGTGATGTAGACAAGCGCGTTCAATAGACCAATGACACTGTTGCCCGCACCCAGCCGAAGGGCGAAGAGAGTAATGATCGAGCCCGAGACGAATACAAATGAAAAAGAGTTGAAAAGGTTGAAAATGTTGAAGGTTCGGCGTGCCTGTTGCAGTTTCTGCGGCGACAGCGGTACGGCCATGCAAAAATCCTACACCAAGAACGCGGTCGATGGTAGTGGTGGTACTGGCTTTCGCTATTCGACCGATTGCGCTTCGGCGGGGGCAACCTGCGGGCGCTTGACGAGCGTTTTCGTCTTCCAGCGTCCTGTTCTGTAATACCATGTAGAGAAAAGAAATCCTACAAACCAGCCTGCCGGGATCGACCACCAGATGCCATCGCTGCCCATGCCAAGGACCTTCGAGAAGAGCAGAGCACAGGGGATACGAACCACCCAGAGCGCCAGAAGCGTGTTGATCATGGGGATGAATACATCCCCTGCTCCGCGCATCACGCCGTTGTTGATGAACATGGTCCCGAACAGGATATAGAAGAGTCCGACGATAAAGAGATAGCGGCTGCCGATGCGGATCACCTCGGGGTCTCTGGTAAATATGCCGACGAGCCAGCTGCCCGCCGTAGCTACCAGGAGGGTGATGACCGCAGAGATGACGGTATTCATCATGATGGCAGCGCGGTAGCCCTTGCGCACCCGCTCGGTCTTGCCCGCACCCATGTTCTGGCCGGTAAAGGTCATGAGTGCCTGGCTCAGGTTCATGGCCGGCATGGAGGCAAAGTTGTCGATACGCGAGGCTGCAGTGAAGGCAGCCATGGTTGCGGCTCCAAAGCCATTTACGATGCGGGTGAGCATCATCATGCCGATGGAGACGAGCATCTGCTGAAGCCCCGTAGGAAGGCCAATCTTGAGCATGGAGCTGAAAATGTCCTTGTCCCATTTGAGAGTACGCACTTCTACTTTCATGTGCGAACCAGTGCGCCCGAAGAAAAGCATTGCCCCGATGAACGAAAAGGCTTGCGAAATGAGTGTTGCCCAGGCGGCGCCGGCGACGCCCCACCCGAAGACGATGACGAACAGCAGATCCAGAACCACATTCATCAGCGAGGCCGCAATGAGAAGATAGAGCGGAGTCTTGCTGTCGCCGACTCCCCGGAGCATGGCCGAAACACCGTTATACCCGAAGGTAATGAACATGCCGCCCAGAATGATGCTCATATAGATGCGCGCATCCTGGTAGTATTCGGGCGGAACGGCGAGGATATTCAATATGAGGGGAACTGCCAGCACTCCCAGCACCGACATGAGGATTCCTGCGCTGAAGAGAAACAGGTAGCTCGTGGAAATGGTACGCGCGAGCTCTTCTTTCAGCCTGGCACCGAAAAACTGGCTTATGAGTACCGAAGAGCCAAGTGTGATCCCCATGATCAGCGCCAGCAGAAGAAAGATGACCGGAAAGGAAGCCCCGACCGCCGCGAGCGCATTGGTACCGATGAACTGGCCGACGACAAAGCTGTCCACCATGTTGTAGAACTGCTGGAACACATTGCCGAGAAGCATGGGAAGCGCGAACAGGATAAGGGTCTTCCCTTCCTCGCCCTGGGTGAGATCTCTCATGTGCGTTCGTTCTCCTTCCCTTCGTTCCAGAACCTGTCCATGAGATCCATATATTCGGCCGACAGGGGCAATTTGCGTTCTTTCATGCGCGCTTCCACATGGCGGAAGCGGCGGGCGAATTTTTCGTTAGTGCGGTGCAGGGCAACAGAGGGATCGATGCCGTACAGACGAGCCGCATTGATTACCGAAAACAAAAGGTCGCCGAATTCTTCTTCGAGCCCGTCGGGATCCGCTTCGGCATCGGCCTTTTTCAGCTCATCCATCTCTTCCTCGAGCTTGGCCCATACATCGCCGCGATTCTGCCAGTCGAAGCCAGCCTTGGCCGCCTTTTTCTGGAGCTTGTACGCTTTCTCGAGCGGAGGCAGGTGGCGGTGGACCTCGTCGAGAATGGAATCCCTGCGGCGGCGCCCCTCTACTTTTTCCTTGATTTCGTTCCATTGCTGAACGACCTGTTCGGGGCTGTCGACTTCGGCTTCGCCGAATACATGCGGATGGCGGCGCATGAGTTTTGCGGCGCTGTCCAGGAGGGCATCGCAGACGGTATACCGGCCTTCCTGTTCGCTCATGTAACCGACCATTGCAGCGAGCAGGAACAGGTCGCCTGTTTCTTCTCTCATGTGGCTGTTGTCGTTTTCGGTGATCGCTTCGGCAAGCTCATAGGCTTCTTCGATGATGTTCCCCCTGATGCTGGAGGGGGTCTGCGCGCGGTCCCATGGGCAGCCGTCGGAAGCCCTGAGCCGTGCCACAACCGTAAAGAAGAGCCTGAATGCCTCTGCCGTTATTTCTGCTCGCGGAAGTATGGTGGATGCGTCTTTTCCTGCAATCGATTCGGGAGCGATCTGAGAAATGTCCATAAAAACCTCTTGGATCGGAAAAAAAGGGGCCGACTGCATCATTGGTTCCGGCCCAATCAATCGATAATATCAAATTCTGAGAGTATTGACAGCAGGCCCGCCTTGTCCTGCACATCGAACTTGTCGTAGATGTGGGCAAAGGTATTGCGGACTGTGGATTCGCTTACGTGATACTGGAAGGCAATTTCCTTGAATGTAAGGCCTTTCATGAAGTCTTTCAGGTATGCTCGTTCTCTTTCTGTAAGACCTCTTTCCTCGAGACGGATTTTTTCGCGGGGTCGGACAACGATGATCTGCCACTTTTCGCTTAGGACCATCAGGATGAAAGCCATGAGGGCGCTCAAAATCAGCATCGGGACGAGGATGCTGAGAAAAAAGCGCCTGTGCGATATGCCGATAAGCACGATGCTGATGGCATAGTACGCAAACACTAGCAGCGTCTTTTTGGTAGGATGGGTTCGAAAGAAACCAAGAAGCTGAAGTTCGATAATGGCGATGATGAATGCGCCCATGCTGTAGAGAGAGTCGGGGTTGTTCAGCATGGCAAAGGGCAGATAGATGAGCAGAAACAGAGGCTGGAGCCACGTGATGCGCTGTTCCAGCGAGGTTGCCAGAAGTCCGGCGGCAAACAAGGCAAGGCCAATTCTTTTTTCTACAGGGTAATAGAAGAAGCCGGGCTGCCCTTCGAAAAAGAATCGATAGACGGTATAAAAAGCAAGGAACAACGAAATGACAGCGAAGAAGAGAAATCCGGCTCTGCGTATGAGGCGATAGGATCCCTCATCGATGCTTTCAGGGGAAGGAGGGAGACTACCTGCGGGCTCCAAAGAATCCGCGCCCTGCATGCGCTTTGGTGTTTTTTCCATAAAAATGCTTCTTCAAGCCATTTTAGACGAACGTCTATTGCTTTTTCAAGCACAGAGCTTTTCATATATGAGATACTATGGATGTTCGAGAAGCAGACAGGGCAGCCTTCATAAAGCCTCTTTGTCAGGTAAAAAGATCCCCAAAAGTTGGCGCTTCGGCTGGTTGGCCGGAGCGCCTTTTTTTATTTTCGTCTGCCCTGTGTTCCGAGTTTCCAGAAATAGGCTGCAGCTCTCGCGGCCAGTATACCAAAAACAATTCCGCCCAAATCGGCATAGAAGTCTCGCACATCGTAATGCCGGCTTCTTGTAGCCGCCTGTGCGAGCTCGGTGAGATAGGCAAAGATGCCGATGACCAGGAAGGTGGGGAGTATGGGGGGATGGGACTTTTTCCAGTATCTATGTTCAATGCAGAAGACGGCAGTCAGGAAGCCGAAGAGGATTGCATGGACAGATTTGTCGTTCAGCAAAGAGCGGGATGCCATTTTCTGAAACAGCGCCGAGGGCAGCAGCAGGAGCGTGAGTACCAGAACCGCGCTCAGAATGGACCACCTGTAACGTGCAATGATATTCATCGTATGTCCGCACTCTAAAAGAAAGCGGCCTTCGGGGTCAAGCCTGCGCTCGAGTCAGCCCGGATGCAGGGTGGGCTCTGACGCACAGATGCCAGCATAATCGAAGAAAAAGAGCCGCCCCTTCGGGGGCGGCTCACTTCGCTGCCGATCAGCGTGCCAGACACTCAGAACGGCCGGTCCGCTAGATAGCGGTACTCTTTGTACCGGCGCTCGATGAGGCTGCGCTGCTTATCGAGCAGAGCCTTGGCGCGTTCGGGATTGGCCTGGACAAGGCTCTTGAACCGCACTTCGGCATACATGTACTGCTCGAGCTTGGAGAAGTCGGGCTCCTTCGAATCGAGCTGGAAGGGATTTTTGCCTTCGGCTTTGAGGCGCGGGTCATAGCGGTACAGCGGCCATACACCACACTCGACCGCGGCTTTCTGCTGGTTCATGCCCTTCATCATGTCGATGCCGTGGTTGATGCAATGGGAGTAGGCGATAATGACCGAGGGGCCGTCATAGCTTTCGGCTTCGCGGATGGCCTTGATGGACTGCGAAAGATTGGCGCCCATTGCGATCTGCGCAACATAGACATAACCATAGCTCATGGCGATCATGCCGAGGTCTTTCTTGAGGGTTTCCTTTCCGGCAGTCGCAAAGCGTGCGATCGCACCGATCGGGGTGGACTTGGAAGCCTGACCGCCAGTGTTGGAGTAAACCTCGGTGTCGAGCACCAGGAGATTGACATTCTTGCCGGAGGCGATGACGTGGTCAAGGCCGCCGAACCCGATATCGTAAGCCCATCCGTCACCGCCGAAAATCCACACGGAGCGGCGGATCAGGGCATCGGCGATGTTCTCGAGTTCCTTTGCCCAGGATTCGGAACGGCCGGCGAGCACCTTCTTCAGCTCGGCCACATCGGCGCGCTGAGCTTCGATCTGAGCATCGTCTGTCTGGGCATTTGCCAGGAGGCGGTCAGCAAGGTCTGCCGGTACTCCCTTGCCCTTCGCTTCGGTAAGAAGCTCACGGGCATACTCAGCCTGCTTGTCGGCTGTCAGGCGCATGCCATAGCCAAACTCGGCCGCATCCTCGAAAAGGCTGTTGGACCATGCCGGGCCGCGCCCGTCGGCACGCTTGGCGTAGGGGGTGGTGGGCAGGTTGCCGCCATAGATCGAGGAACAGCCGGTCGCGTTGGCGATGACAGCCCGGTCTCCATACAGCTGGCTTACAAGTTTGACATAGGGGGTTTCGCCGCAGCCTGCACATGCACCGGAGAACTCGAAGAGCGGGCGCTTCATCGCGATACCCTTTGGCAGGTTGAGGTTGAGCATGCTGGCCGGAGTTTCCGGAATCGAAAGGAAGAATTCCCAGTTGGCCTTTTCGGTCTCGCGCAGATCGATCTGCGGTCCGAAGTTGAGAGCTTTCCGCTCGGGGTTTGTCTTGTCTTTGGCCGGGCAGATGTTGATGCAGGCGCCGCAGCCGGTGCAGTCTTCGGGCGATACCTGGACGGTCACTTTCATGCCGGCCAGTTCCTTGCCCTTGCCGTCAGCGCTCTTGAAGGTGGCAGGTGCATTGGCCAGAAGCGCAGGATCATATGCCTTCATGCGGATGACAGCATGGGGGCAGACCAGAGAGCAGTTGCCGCACTGGATGCAGAGATCGGTTTCCCAGACGGGAATCTTCTCGGCAATGTTGCGCTTTTCGTACTGCGTCGTTGCGGTCGGGAAGGTACCATCGAGCGGGAGCTTGCTGACAGGCAGCTTTTCGCCCTTTGCAGCGATGATCGGGCCGAGGGTTTCGCGGACAAATTCGGGGGCATCGGCAGGGACAGGGCTCAGCATGTGCCTGGTGCTGTTTGCCTGGCCGATCTTGACTTCGCGGGTAGCGTTCAGTGCGAGGTCGATGGCGTCCAGGTTCTTCTGCACAATGTCAGCGCCTTTGCGGAGATAGGTTTTCTCGGTGTATTTCTTGATCAGTTCGACAGCCTGGTCTTCGGGCAGAACGCCGGAAATCTTGAAGAAGGCAGTCTGCATGATCGTGTTGATGCGGGTTCCCATTTCGGCCTTTTCGGCAATGTCCATTGCGTTGATGACATAGAAGCGCACTTTCTTGTCGATAATCTGCTTCTGCACCTCATAGGGCAGGTGCTCCCAGACTTCCTCGGCGGAATAGGGGCTGTTCAGCAGGAAGGTACCGCCTTCCTTGAGATTCGACAGCATGTCGATTTTCTCGAGGAAGCTGAACTTGTGGCAGGCGAGGAAGTCGGCCTTGGTAACGAGGTAGGGTTTCTTGATCAGCCTTGGGCCGAAGCGAAGATGGCTGATGGTATAGGTCCCTGCTTTCTTGGAGTCGTACACAAAGTAGCCCTGTGCTGAATAGTCGGTTTCATCGCCAATGATCTTGATGGAGTTCTTGTTGGCGCCGACGGTACCGTCCGAGCCGAGGCCGTAGAAGAGGCATTCGACGACCCCTTCGGCAGGCAGGTGGAAGGATTCGTCATAGGACAGGCTGGTGAAGCTCACATCGTCGACGATGCCGACAGTGAAGTGATTCTTCGGTGCGGCTGACTTGAGGTTGTCGAATACTGCCTTGACCATGGCAGGGGTGAATTCGTAGGAGCCAAGCCCGTAGCGGCCTCCGACAACCGTCGGCCAGCTCTTGAAGGGTGAATTTCCACTGCCCATGGCCTCGCCGATGGCAGTGCGGACATCCTCGTACAGCGGCTCGCCGATAGCGCCGGGTTCCTTGGTGCGATCGAGAACCGCGATCGAGGTGACGGTTTTCGGCAGTGCAGCGATGAAGTGTGTTACGGAGAAGGGGCGGAACAGGTGTACTTTGAGCACACCGACCTTTTCGCCCTGCCTGGCGAGGTATTCGGCGGTTTCTTCGGCGGTGTCAGCGCCGGATCCCATGAGGATGATGACACGTTCGGCATCGGGAGCGCCGACATATTCGAAGAGTCCGTAGCGGCGGCCGGTAAGGGCAGCGAACTGCTTCATGGTCTCTTCGACGATGGCGGGTACTGCCTCGTACAGTTTGTTGGTCGCTTCGCGTCCCTGGAAGTATACGTCCGGGTTCTGGCTGGTTCCGCGGATTTCGGGATGCTCGGGATTAAGGCCGCGGGCTCGGTGTTCCCTGACCTTGTCTTCGGGGATCATTGCCCGCATCACGTCCATGGAAAGCTCTTCGACTTTTGCAACCTCGTGAGAAGTGCGGAATCCGTCGAAGAAGTGCAGGAAGGGCACACGCGCCTTGAGGGTGGCGGCATGGGCGATGAGAGCCATGTCCATGACTTCCTGGACATTGTTGGATGCGAGGAGAGCCCAGCCGGTCTGGCGGGCTGCCATGACGTCCTGATGATCGCCGAAAATGGACAGTGCATGGGCTGCGACCGCGCGGGCGGCGATATGGAACACGGTGGGTGTCGCTTCACCGGCGATCTTGTACATGTTCGGGATCATGAGGAGCAGACCCTGCGAAGCAGTAAAGGTCGTGGAGAGAGCTCCCGTGGTGAGCGCACCGTGCACGGCACCAGCGGCTCCTGCTTCGGACTGCATTTCAACAACCTGGGGAATGGTACCCCAGATGTTCTTTCTTCCCATGGCGGAGAATTCGTCAGAGAGTTCGCCCATGGGGGAGGAAGGCGTAATGGGATAGATCGCGATAACATCGGAGCATGCATGGGCAACATGCGCTGCAGCGGCGTTTCCGTCGATCATGACCATGTTTTTGGGTTCTGCCATTGTGGTAATCCTCTGGAAAAATGGATATTGAGAGAACGGCCTGCGGACTAGGCCCACGACATCCTACAACTCTTTTTGGGATATTTCAATAGCGAGAGGGTACCATATGGCGCTGAAACAGGTTTGCAATCCATATATTTTGCATATTTATCGAAATCAAGGCTGGACAAGTCTTGCAAATTGCAAGGTTCATATATCCCTTTTATGACTTGACCCCGCCAACTAGAGTGCATACAACAGACATGGAGGCTGTCGATGACCATGAGCCTTTGGCGGAGGAAGGGTTTCCCATTGCTCTGGAACTGGCAGAAGAGCTGTTTTGCTGCGCTCTTTGCCGAAGCAGAAATGCCCTGGGATGTCCTTCATGAGCTCGATCGGTATTTGGACATGCTGCTGGCTTCTTCGGGAACGGAGATTCGCTCTCCTGTTCCGCAGGGTGCCCATATAGAAGGAAGAGTTTTTGTTGATGAGGGGTGCAGAATCGAATCGGGGGCCTTCATTCGCGGGCCGGCGTGGATTGGAGCAGGCTGTGAGATACGGGCTCACTGCTATATCCGTGGCGGAGTGCTGGCCGCACCAGGGGCCTTGCTGGGACATGCCAGCGAATTCAAGCAGTGCATTCTGATGGAAGGTGCGCAGGCGCCGCATTTCAATTATATCGGCGATTCGGTCATGGGCATCCATTCGCATGTCGGGGCGGGAGTCATTCTTTCGAATTACCGCCTGGACGGGAAGGCGGTCAGAGTGCGCCTGCCAGGGCATGTTCCTTTACAGAAAGAACATGGCGCTAATGATGTGCAGTGGCCGACCCCGGCTCAGCCTTTCAGTATCGAAACGGGGCTGGCAAAGTTCGGAGCTCTTCTAGGGGATTATTGCGAGATTGGATGCAATTCCGTGCTCAATCCGGGGACCATTCTGGGAGAATCGAGCGTGGTGATGCCGCTTACCGAGGTCAGGGGGACCTGGCCGGCGGAGAGCCGTCTTTCCCGCTCGGGCTCTTCCCCTTCAGGCGGCTGTCCGAGTCCCTGAGCGCTGAAAGGGCTATTCTGAACAGCGCTTCGAGGCTCTCCCGCGTGCTCTCGGCATGGAATTCAGGCTTCCATTCGAGAAAGGCGAGGGTATCCGATACGGTAAAGCAGGCCGCAATCCGGGCACCACGATACGCGGCAACCGAAAACAGCGCCGCTGCTTCCATCTCGACGACCAGTGCTCCCTGTTCTCTGAAATGCTGTACTTCAGCTGGTGTTTCGCGGTAGATCGCATCAGTGGTCCAGGTTGCGCCCCTGCGGCAGGACAGCCCGCGAGCATCGAGTTCTTCTTGAAGAAGTGCAGTAAGGGTTTCGTCCGGTACTGCAGGGATTTGAGGAGGCAGGTAGTGGTGGGAGGTGCCTTCGTCCCGCAATGCTCGGTCGCAGAGCACAAGAGAACCGGGAGGAAGGTCTTCGACAAGCGAGCCGGCCGTGCCCATCGAAATGAAATGGGTAACACCCCATGCGATCAGCTCTTCCAGCATGACAGCAGCAGCAGGCGCACCGATGCCAAAGTTCGATGCGAGGGCAACCGAAAACCTGTCGGGCGAAGCGGAGCTGTCCATATCGAGGTAATGAATCCACTGGCCGAAATATCCGCGTGCCCGCTCGGTGGGGAAGGCTGCGGTCGCGTATTCGAACAGGCTTTTCTGATAGCAGAGGATAACGGCATCGGGTGCAGGGCGGTGCGAGAGCGGAACGCCGGTTTTCTCGAGGTACCGCAGAAAGTCCTGGGGACGGAAAAGCGCGTCCGATGCATGCTTGTCGGATTTGATAGGAATACTCATGGCGCTTTGATTGTAGCATGGAAGGAACCTGCTGTCGCGGCCAGCTCGATGCTGCAGCCAGCTTAGTTCCGAAGCCTGCCCGGTATGACTGCAAAAACGCCTTCCGGCATGGACAAAATCCGAAAGTCGGGCGTACAATACAGTGGGAGTTTTGGATGCACGGAACACATCGCATAGTAAAGAAATCAAGACTTTCTGAAGAAGTCTTCCGGATCGAGGTTGAAGCGCCGCTCATTGCTCGCGAGCGCAAGGCAGGGCAGTTCGTTATCGTTCAGTATGATGATGAGTATTCGGAACGTATTCCGCTCACCATTGCCGATGCGGACCCGGAGCGCGGGACGGTAACCCTCATCTTCCAGACAGTCGGCGCGACCACGCACCGGCTTGCCCTCAAGAACCCCGGCGACGAAATCATCATTCTCGGGCCTCTCGGAAACCCGACACACATCGAAAAGCACGGCTGGGCGGTGTGCGTGGGCGGGGGCATTGGTCTGGCGCCTCTTCATCCCATAGCCAAGGCGCTCAAAGAAGCCGGCAATCGCGTGACGGTGATATCGGGTGCACGTACCAGGGATCTCTTGATCATGCAGGAAGAACTGTCCGCCATCGCCGACGAGCATATCGTTGTCACCGACGACGGTTCCTTTGGCCGCAAGGCCCTCGTGACAGAACCGCTCAAGGAACTGTGCCAGCGGGTGCCTCCGCCCGATATTGTCGTTGCCATCGGGCCTCCCATCATGATGAAGTTCTGTGCCGAAACCACAAGGCCGTTTGGAGTCCATACGCTGGTGTCGCTCAATACCATAATGATCGATGGAACCGGCATGTGCGGCGGCTGCCGCGTAGCCGTGGACGGCAAGGTCAAATTCGTCTGCGTGGATGGCCCGGAGTTCGACGGGCACAAGGTCGACTGGGAAGGCATGATGAGCCGGCTCAGCGCCTATAAAGACCAGGAGAAGGAAGCGCACGAACGCTGTCATCTCGAACTTCAGCTCGAGGCGCTCCGGGAGTCTGCACAATGAGCCACAGAGAAGAAGGAATCATGGATACTGCAGAACTCGAACTTGCCCGACTCAGGTCTGCGGGAACGCTTACTCCCAAAATGCGCCTGCAGATACCACCGCAGGAAATGCCCTGCCAGGATGAGCATGTGCGGCGCGGCAACATGCAGGAAGTCGCGCTGGGCTATTCCCCTGCCCAGGCCATGCTCGAAGCCGAGCGCTGTCTCCAGTGCAAGAATGCGCCATGCATCGCCGGCTGTCCGGTGCGCATCGATATTCCAGCCTTCATTCAGAAAGTGAAGGAAGGCGATTTTCTTGGCGCTGCAAAGATCATCAAGCAGACCAACCTTCTGCCCTCGATCTGCGGCCGTGTATGCCCTCAGGAAAAGCAGTGCCAGCTCCCCTGCACGGTCGGAAAGGCGCTGGGAAGTGTCGAAAAGGCGGTCCAGATAGGCAGGCTTGAACGCTTCGTCGCGGATTACGAGCGCGCGCAGGGGGCGGTAGACGTGCCCCATGTCGCTCCTTCGACCGGCCATCGCGTCGCGGTGGTGGGTGCGGGGCCTGCGGGGCTCACCTGCGCGGTCGATGTCCGCCGCGAAGGGCACCAGGTAACCATTTTTGAAGCCTTCCACAAGCCGGGAGGCGTCATGGTGTACGGGATTCCGGAATTCAGGCTTCCCAAGGCCCTGGTGGCGGCGGAAGCACGTGTTCTCGAATCCATGGGGGTCGAGTTCGAGCTGAATTTCCTTGTGGGGCGGACACGTCCTCTTCTCTCGCTTATCAAGGAAGACGGCTATGATGCAGTGTTCATCGGAACCGGAGCAGGCCTGCCCAAGTTCATGGACATCCCCGGCGAGAACCTTGTAGGTGTGTTCAGTGCCAATGAATATCTGACCCGCGCCAACCTCATGAAAGCCTACGAGCGGGGGAAGGCGGGAACACCCATCTATCCGTCACGCAGAGTGGCAGTGCTGGGCGGCGGCAACGTAGCCATGGATGCCGCGCGCATGGCGCTCAGGCTGGGAGCGGAGGAAGTGCGCGTCCTCTATCGGCGAACCAGAGAGGAAATGCCGGCCCGTGCCGAAGAGGTCGTCCATGCCATGGAAGAGGGGATCATCTTCGATTTTCTCAAGAGCCCGACCCGCGTGCTGGGCGACGACAGGGGCAGAGTAGCTGCGCTCGAAGTGCTGTCCTACGAGCTCGGCGAACCGGACGAATCAGGAAGGCGCAGGCCCATCCCCATCCGCGGCAGTGAGGTAGTAATCCCCTTCGATACAGTCATCGTGGCGATCGGCAACGAGTCGAATCCTCTCATTTCGCGTACGACGCCGGAACTGCAGGTAGACCGCCATGGCCACATCATCGTTGACGAAAAGCAGAAAACCAGCCTGGACCGCGTGTATGCCGGCGGCGATATCGTACTCGGCGCGGCGACGGTCATTCTGGCGATGGGTGAGGGGCGGCGCGCTGCAGCGGCCATCAACGAAATTCTGCAGTAGCATGGGAGGCACAGGTCTGGGATGAGGAATATGCCGCGAACTACGGTGCTGTGGGCAAGAGTGCTCTTTGTCATGATGATGGCTGGTATGGCAGCGGAGCTTTGGGCGGCCGACAGCTACGAAGCGGCGCTCTCCCTGTTCTGGGAGGGGCGCAGGCTCGAAATGGCCGAGACGAAGCAGACCGAAAGCCAGAATGCCTTTCAGCGCTCGCTCGCCATGACCGAGCGCCTGCTCTCTACCGACAGCGCCAATCCGGACCTTCAGACTCTCAAGACATGGAATCTGTTCAGGCTCCGCCGTTATGCCGATACCGTCATCTATGCCCAGACCGTCCTTGCTGTACGCCAGGACCTGCGGATTCTCGAGACCATGGCCGAAGCGCTCTATTTTCTCGGCAAGAATGAGGAAGCACTGACAGCCTTCGCGCGCTATTTTTCGCTTGCGCGGGAAAATGACGAGCGCCTATCGAGCGCGTACTACTATGTGGGAGAAATCTATTTAAGGCTCAAGAAATACGAGCATGCAGACATCGCTTTATCGACCGCGGTGGCGCTTGAGAAGAACATGTATTACTGGTGGTACCGTCTGGGCGTGGTAAAGGAACAGCTTGGCCAGTACCGGCGGGCTTACGAAGCCTATTCGCGCGCGCTCGAACTGCGTGCTGGCTTCAGCCCGGCAAAGGATGCGCGTGAACGGGTGAAGGCGAAGTCCTCGCTGTGAATCGGCTGGTGTGATGCATCGCAGTGCGTGGGCCGGATAAGGATAGATGAAATGAGCATACCTGAAGGCACAGTCAAGAGGCTCGAAGCATTCGTCGCGGCACGTGCCGGGGCATACGATGCGCTCGCACTCGACATCTGGGAACATCCTGAGCCTTCGCACCAGGAAGCACGTTCATCAGCGCGCTACCGCGAATGGCTTGGAGGCAGGGGATTCCGAATCACCGAGTATCCTGAAATGCCCTATTCGTTCTGTGCTGAGTGGGGGCAGGAAGGCGAAGGACCGGTGATAGCCTTCATGGGTGAGTACGATGCGCTGCCCGGAATGTCCCAGGCCTGTATCACGGTGCGTCAGCCGCTGGTACAGGGAGGGGCGGGCCATGCCTGCGGGCACAATCTGCTTGGCATGGGGGCGCTCGTGGCAGCGGAGGGGCTGGCCGAGCTGTGCGAAGCCGAAGGGATCAAGGCCCGGGTCCGCTTTTATGGCTGTCCGGCAGAGGAATCTCTTGGAAGAATTCCTTTGGTGAAAGCGGGGCGCTTCGATGATGTCTCAGCGGCGCTTACCTGGCATCCTGCGGATGTCAACACGGTCCACCGCTATACAACGAGCGCCAATCTCTCCCTGGTGGTGAGCTTCAGGGGGCGCGCCAGCCATGCCGGGATGGCCCCTCATGCCGGGCGGTCTGCCCTCGATGCCGTACAGCTGTTCAATCTCTCCATAGAATTCATGAGGGAGCATTCGGCTCCCGGCACGCTCTTTCACTATGTAATCACTGATGGCGGAGACAGGCCCAATATCGTACCGGAACATGCCGCCGTACACCTCTATGTCCGCGCTCCAGTTGCAGCGGATCTTCAGCGAACGATGAAGCGCGTGCGCAAAGCGATCCGCGGTGCCTGCCTCATGACCGAAACACAGGCAGCTGTCACGGTCAAAGCGGGCAAATGCAACTTTATCCCGAATCCCGCCGTTCAGGATGCGATTTTCGAGGCAATGCGCGCTGTCCGGTTTCCCGAGCCTAGTGAAGAAGAACAGCGCTTTGCCGCCGCGCTTCAGAAAACCGTCGCTCCGTCGGATCGACCTGCGACGCTGGTTCCCATCGGTGCACCCCTGTCTCTTCTCAAAAAGCCGCTCCACCTGGAGGTGGGCGATTTTGGAGAAGGCAGACGCATTGGCGGTTCGCTCGATACGGGCGATGTATCCTATGTCGTGCCGACAGGGCAGATGAATGCCGCAACCTGGCCGCTCGGCGTAGGGGCCCATACCTGGCAGTCTTGCGCAGCTTCGGGTTCATCCTGGGCGATGAAGGCAGCACGCTATGCAGGCATGAGCCTTGCGCTTGCAGGATACCTCCTGGCGGCCGAGCCCTCCCGGCTTGCCGAGGCAAGGGCGGCTCACAAAAAGGTTCCGCCCTATCGCTCAACCATGGATTATTGACCAGGCATTATTGATTCAGCGCATTGATAATGGCTTTTGACGCCCGGGCATGCACGAGGAGCCTTTCCTTAAGACTGTGTTCATCCGCAAAGACAAGGCGGCGGTCTTTCATCACAAACCTTCCCGCGACGAGCACATGGCGTACATTGTGTGCTTGAAGTGCATAGACGGCGGTTGCATACCAGTCGTGGGCGGGCAGGCAGTTGAAGTCGTCGATGGCAAGGATCTGGATATCGGCCGCCTTTCCCGCTTCCAGAGAACCGATGGTATCCTCGAGCCCCAAGACGCGTGCGCCACCATAGGTTGCTGTCCACAGCGCTTCGCGTGCCGAGACGATGTCCCGCCTGCGCTCTCTGGTCTTCTGGAGTTTTGGATAGAGTGAAGTGACCGTCTGCATGTCCATGGTGTTGCCGGAAAGAGGACCATCAGTGCCGAGCCCCACGGGGACGCCGGAGCCTGCAAGCCGCCATGCCGGGCAGACCGGTCTGCCTGATTTTGCGTTCGAGGCAGGACAGTGCGCAACTTTCAGTCCGCGCCTGCCGGCCAGCTCGATATCCGCATCGTCGAGAAAGAGCATATGAGCGGCGATGAGCCGGGGCGACAGAATTCCCATTCGATCCAGATAGCGAAGCACAGAACCATACCCGGCCGAAAAGCGCGCATGCTCGAAATCCATTTCCGCGACATGCATCATGATGGGGATGTCCCGCGATTCCGCGAGGGCGGCAATCCGGGCAAGATGCACTTCGTCGACTGTATATGGCGCATGCGGGGCTATGCAGGCTCTGACCAGAGGATGGCCTTTCCACGCATCGGCCAGTTGCAGAGCCCTTTCTATGCCTTCGTATGGCGCACTGCAGTCGGGGGCGGGAAAATCGACCACCGTTTCTCCAGCCAGGGCGCGCATGCCCGCATTTGCGGCGGCTCGAGCCACTTCTTCCTCGAAATAGTACATGTCGGCGAAACAGGTGGTTCCGCTCCGCACCATTTCGGCAATGGTAAAAAGAGCTGCGTCGTACACGAGCTCAGGGCTGACCATGGCCTTTTCAAGCGGGAAAATGAAGCGGGAGAGCCGGTCGGGCATGTCTTCGCCCGCGCCCCGGAAGGGGCTCATGGCGATGTGGGTATGCGTATTCACATATCCCGGCATGACAAGGCATCCGGCAAGGTCCATGACTTCCAAGGCATGCAAGCCTTGCGGAACGGGCATGGGACCGATGTCGACAATGCGGCCATTGCCTATGGCGATATATCCCGGCTCATAGAGGTGCCAGGAGGAGTCGAGTGTAAGGATGGTTCCGCCTTCGAGCAGAAGATCGCATTCCATGGTCATGATGCACGCGCCTGTGCGCTGGGGACACTGTTTTTCGAGAACAGGCGGCGCTTGCGTTCGGCTTCCCGCCGGTCGCGAATGAAGGTGACCACCACAAACCCGAGAATCGTTACCGCATAGGGAAGAGCCTGAATGAGTTCCGGCGGCATGCCCACGTTCTGAAGGAAGGTCGCCATGGCGTCCATCAGGCCGAAGAGCATCGCGGCAAAAATGGAACCGACCGCGGTGCCGCCTGCTACCACCTGGGCTGCATTCGCGACATAGCCGCGGCCCGCCGCAATGCCCGAAGTGAAGTTCGATGTATACCCCATCGAAAGAAAGCACCCGGCAAAGCCTGCCAGTATTCCCGACACGATCAGCGAAAAGAACTTGATACGTACCGGATCGATGCCTGCAGCCCGCGCCGCTTCAATATTCTCGCCAGTTGCGCGAATCCGGCGCCCGATGGTGAAACGCCTCAGAATAAGGTCGATGACAATTACCGCGAGCGCCGAGATATACACAATAATGTTCTGTCCGGAAATCACTTTTCCGATCCAGGGTATGTCCTTCACGAAGGGAATCGTGAGCGCTGGAAGCACCTTGCTGGGAAGCGACGAAGAAATGCCCTTGTCGCCTGTAAGCGAAAAGAGCACGAATACGGTGCCCCCCGTTGCGACCAGATTGAGCGCGACGCCGCAGAGGACCGCATTGGCATCAAGCTTGAGGGCAAAAAAGCCTAGAATGAGGGCGACCAGCACTGAGGCGCCGATGCCTGCAGCGAGCCCGACCCATGCATTGCCTGTGGCGGCGCTTGCGATGACTCCCGTCAACGCCGCCCAGAGCATCGATCCTTCGAGTGCCATGTTCTTGATTCCCGCCTGCTCGGTGATGACCGCCCCCAGGGTGACGAGCAGGATGGGCGCAGTTGAGCGGAGCACGATAAACCAGTAATTGGCCGAGGTGAGAACACCGAGGATAAACTCGATCATCGGGCACCTCCCTGGGCAGCGCCGGCTCCCGGGCTGGCTTCTGCTCCAGCTTCCGCGCCGGTCTTGCTGAGCACCTGGCGCTTCAATCGCCGCTCCTTGAAATAATTGACAATGCGGTCCGAAGCGAGAATGAGGATGATGAGCCCCTGCAGGAGAGTGATGAATTCGAAAGCCACATCGCCGCGCCGGGACATGAAATCGGCCCCCACACGGAGATAGGCGAAGAACAGCGCGGAAATTGGCACGAATTTGGGATTCTTGCGTGCCAGCATTGCGACAATCACTCCATCCCAGGCGTAGGAAGGATTCATCTGCCAGATGAAAGCCCTGTAAAGACCGGCCATTTCGACGGCCCCGCCCACGCCGCCAAGAAAACCGGATATGAAATGCGCATACAGGATAATGCTGGCCACCGGCAGGCCCGCATAATTGGCGAATTTCTGGTTGGCTCCGGTCAGTCTGATCTCATAGCCCCATCGCGTGCGGAACAGGAAAATGGAAACGAGCACCACAAATACCGCTGCAATGATGAATCCGGCATGAAGCTGGGTGTTTTCCACCAGTCTCGGCAGGCGGAAGCTTGCCTTGAACGGCAGCGACGAAAGGATGGTCTGACTGCGGTCGCGCAGAAAGTACAGGATGATGAAACTGCCGAAAAAATAGAACACATAATTCAGCATGAGAGAGGAGACGAGCTCATTTGCCCGCCATTTGATTTTGAGGACGGCCGGCAGAAGGCCGATGATGCCGCCTACGATGCCTGCGGCCAGCATGGCCACCGCAGGATGCAGGCCAGGCGGGAGCGCAAGCTGGGTGCCGACTGCTGTCGCTACAACGGCTCCCGTATAGAAGCTGGCATCCACGATAAGGCTCATGTAGCGCAGCTGGTAGATGATGCACAGCGCCAGGCCGGTAAAGGTAATCGGCACCATGACAATTAGCAAGTAGTAGAAATTGTAGGATCTCAGAAACGGCGCCAGCAGAAAGTTGCGCACCGACTGCACCGGATTCTTGCTCACGATGAAAATGAGCACGATTCCCGCCAAGAGCGAGAAAAGCCCGGCAAATACGGTAACGAGGATTGGCGCGAGAGAATCCCTGTCGGTAAAGAATCGCCTAATCGTGTTCATGGAGCACCTTCCTCAATGCTTCGTCGCTCTGGCGCTTGATGCCGAGCATGTACAGACCGAGTTCCCTGTCGGTTACAGCGGAGGCGTCGGGGAAATAGGCCACAATTTCGCCTTCGTGCATGACGATGAGCGAATCGGAGAGGGCCATGACTTCCTGAAGGTCTGACGAAACGAGCAGAATGGCTTTGCCTGCACTGCGCATGTCCATGATGCGCGCATGGATGTATTCGATGGCGCCGATATCAACACCGCGCGTCGGCTGGGAAATGACGAGGATGGAGGCTTCGGCGGTAAACTCCCGCGCGACCACAACTTTCTGCATGTTGCCTCCGGAAAGGCTGGCGACAGGCTGGCTGGGCGAACTGCAGCGGATATCGTAATCCCTGACCAGGCGGGAGGTTTCGGCAGCCATGGCGGGCATCTTGAGAAAACCGGCAGAGGTACAGAACTGCGGCCTCCAGTAGCGGTCGGCAAGGAGGTTCTGGCTGATGGTGGCAGGCAGGGCTGTACCGACAGTGATCCGGTCTTCTGCAATGTGGGCGAGGCCACAGCGGCGGATATATCCCGGAGATCGTCCGGTGATCTCTCTTCCGTTCGCCAGCGCGCTTCCTGCCAGAGGTTTTTCAGTCCCCGTGAGTATCTCCACCAGTTCGGTCTGCCCATTGCCGTCGACACCGACAACTCCGAGGATTTCATTGTGACGCAAGGTAAACGAAACATGCTTCAGTTTGGGAATGCCGAAATCGTCTACAAAGGAGATGTCGCGAACCACAAGCGCGGGTTTTCCAGCCTTCAGCGGAGGGCGGCTGACCTCGAAATGAACCTCTCTGCCGACCATTTCGTTGGATATCTGGTGGATATCGACCTCGGCCACGGGGTGCGTCGCGATCAGTCTGCCGTCCCGCATGACCGTGACGCGGTCGCAGAGATTGAAGATTTCCTTCAGCTTGTGGCTTATGAAGATGATGGTCTTGCCCTGCTGCCGGAGCGCCTTCAGTTCGGCAAACAGTTCCTCGGTTTCCTGCGGCGTCAGCACGGCGGTAGGTTCGTCGAGGATGAGAATGCGGGCGCCGCGGTACAGCGCTTTGAGAATTTCCAGCTTCTGGCGCATGGATACCGAAAGGTCTGCGACCCTGGCTCTGGCGAAGACCGGCAGGTTGTACTTTGCAGAGAGCTCTTCGGTGATGCGCACCGCCTCCTGCATGTCGAAGGTTCTGCTGCGCCTGCGCTTCGGTTCCTTGCCGAGGACGAGGTTTTCGGCCGCGCTGAGCGAAGGCACGAGCATGAAGTGCTGGTGCACCATGCCGATGCCCGCGTTGATCGCTTCGAATTCCGAGGCGATCGCAACCGGTTTTTCGTCGATGAAAATGCGTCCGGCCGAAGGCTGTTCTTCTCCATAGAGCATCTTCATCAGAGTCGTCTTGCCGGCACCGTTTTCGCCAACAAGGCCGTGGATTTCCCCTTCGGCGACCTGGAAGTCGACCGATTTGTTGGCGAAGGTACCGTTTGGATAGATCTTCGAAAGTTTTTCAGTCCGGATCAGATAGTTCACGGGTTGCTCCGGCGTTATGATGGTATGTCAGCAGTGGAACCTGCAAAAACGGCTGCCGCGGGACCAGCGGTCCGGGCAGCCGCCCTTCAGTATTCCGCAGAGAGGGAATTACTTCGCCGCGTTGACGGAATCCCTCATCTTGTTGATTTCTTCGGCAGTCATGGAGAAGGCAGAGGGAATCGAGACCTTGCCTGCCTTGATGTCTGCCTGGAGTTTTTCGAGCTCGGTCTTGATGGATGCTGGGACAGCCTTGTTGAACGGCGCATAGGCGATGACGCCTTCGGCGGCACCCACATACACCTTCTTTCCGCCGATCTTTTCTCCATTCCAGAACTTCTCGAAGGCCTGGAAGAGGGTCAGATCGACACGCTTCATGGTGGAAGTCAGGATGAGCTCGGCCTTCTTGGGCTCGTTCCCGAAGAGGCTCGCCTGGTCGGTATCGACGCCGATGGCATACTTGCCAGTTTCAACCGCTGCATCGAAAACGCCCAGACCAGCACGGCCCGCTGCGTGGTAGACCACATCGGCGCTGTAGGACTTGTACTGCACAAGAGCCTGATCTTTCGCCTTTGCGGTATCGGTGAATGAATTGACATAATTGTAGATGATCTTGACCTGCGGATTGACTTTCTGCGCCCCGGCGATATAGCCGACAAAGAAGTCATTGATGCCCGTGATGTCCCTGCCGCCCACGAATCCAATGATGTTGTCTGCATTGATCCTGGGATCGGTGGTGAACCTGGTCATGAGACCTGCAAGAGCCCCGGCGAGATACCCTGCTTCATTGTTCTTGTACTGGATCGAATAGACATTGGCGATGTCGCCGGGAATCCAGCCGTCGTACATGACATAGAGGGTCTTCGGATAGCGCGCGGCAACTTCCTGGACAGCCGAGTTGAAATTATTCGAGCAGAAGACAACATCGTATCCTTCGGCGCCTGCATCCTCGAGGGCCGGAGCGAATTTGGCCACATCTGTGCCGAGTTCGGTGTATTTGACGGTGACATTGGCTCCGTATTTCTGCTTGATCAGATCGAGTGCCGCACGGGCGGAATCGTTGAATCCTTTGTCTCCCAGCGAACCGGAGATCAGGAGGAAAACATTCGCTTTCTTCGGTGCCTGCGCAGCAACAGGCAGAAGAACCATCACTGCCATCATGAGGACCATGATTGTTTTTGCAACTTTCATATGCGCTCCTTTGAAGTGCCTTGGGCTCCTGGTGGGTCAGGCACCGGTTTTTCCGCAGACATGCATAATCCTGCAGAACTTTGTGTATAAGGAAACACCGAATGCAATGGCAGTCAAGGGGCACATACTTGCCTCCGTGCGCTCCGTGGCGCTATGGTTGGAGTCATGGAAGAGATCGCTCGCATGACCGCCGCTGTCGATGCAGTGCTGAACGACAGAAAAGCGCACATTGCTGACCTGGGAGAAGCGCTGGGAGCAATTCCCGAACCGGGCTTCGGAGAGGTCAGGACCATGGAGCTTCTGGCGGAGCGATTCCGCTCCCTTGGTCTTGCTCCTGAAACCGGGCTTGCATGCACTGGCATCAGAGTCACAGTTGGGCCGGAGGATATGCCGGAAATCGTTCTGCTCGCCGACATGGATGCGCTTCCGACACGTGGTGCGCCCGGAGAAATGATGCATTCATGCGGCCACCATGCGCAGATGACGGTCATGTATGCCGTATTCGAAGCGCTTCTGACCGCAGGCGCTCCAGACAGCTTCGGCTTCAGGCTGAGCTTCGTGGGCGCTCCGGCCGAGGAATACACCCATATCGATCGCCGGAAGGAACTTCGCCGCCAGGGCAGGATACGCTACCTTAGCGGAAAGCAGGAGCTCATCCGCCTCGGCATCTTTGACAAGACTTCCTGCGTGATCAAGTACCATTCCATGGCGGACAGCCCGGAACGAATGGCAACCATCAACGGCACTCTCAATGGATTTGTTGCCAAGCAGATGCATTTTATCGGCAAGGCGGCGCATTCGGGTGCAGCTCCCCATGAGGGTATAAACGCGCTCAACGCCGCATCCATCGCGCTCATGGCAATGCACGCCCAGCGCGAAACCTTCCGTGACGAGGACCATATCCGTGTGCACCCCATCCTGAAGGAAGGCGGCACTACCGTCAACACCGTTCCAGACCGTGCGTTCATGGAAACCTATGTACGGGGTGCAACACTGGAAGCTATTCGCGCTGCTGCAAGAAAGATTGACCGGGCAGCTGCTGCGGGAGCGATGGCAGTCGGTGCCCTGGTGACCATAAGCACCACCCCGGGCTATCTGCCATTCAACCCTTCCGAGGAGCTGGGAGCCATGCTTGCCGAATCGGCAGCACGCTTCATTTCCAAATCAGCCATGGATATGCACGATCATTCCTATGCTTCCGACGATATCGGAGATGTGGCCTCTCTCATGCCGGCCTGCCAGCTCGGCTTTTCAGGCTTTTCCGGAACGATCCATGGTGCAGATTTTGCCGTCTGCGACCCGGAGCGGGCATTTGTCCTGCCTGCCCGCATTCTGGCAGACCTGGTACTGGGACTGGGCGCGGACGGAGGAGCGAAGGCCCGTCAGATCAGGGAGCATTTCGTTCCGGTGTTTGAAAAGAAAGCCTACCTCGCCTATCTCGATGAGTGTTTCGAGGAAAGGACATTCGCGTTCGAATAGGGCGCACATCTGCATGGAGCCGTACAAGGAGCTTGGAAAGGAACATCAATGTACAAAGCGGTCATTTTCGATTTTGGCAATGTGCTGTGCCGCATTGACAGGGAAGGTTTCGTACGCAAGGCGGCGAGCCATTCGCGCACCATGACGGCGGATCAGCTTCTGTCTGCCCTCTGGGGTACCCAGCTGGAATACGAATTCGAAACAGGGCAGTTCGATTCGCATGAATACTTCCGCAGGGTCCAGCAGCTTGCGGATTTTGATCCATCCTATACCTATGAGGCATTCGTCGAAGATTACAAGAAAATCATCGTGCCCGATCCCGATGGAGAACAGGCGCTCGAACTGGCAGCCCGCCGCGGCGCGCGAACCTTCGTGCTTTCGAACACCTCCTTCCTTCATGCTTCATGTCTCTTCGATCGGGAAGCGCTTGGCACCTGGCCGGAGTTGTACATTTTTTCCTACAAGATCGGTGTCATGAAACCGCATCCACGGCTGTGGCAGACTTTGCTGGACTACGCGCGCCTCGAGCCGGAAGACTGTCTCTATATCGACGATGTAGAGCAGTACTGCGAGGCGGCGCGCTCCCTCGGCATGGATGCATATCGTTTCGATTATAGAAATGAACGGCTCTTCCAAATTCTGGAAACTATGCTAGAATAAAAGAGTAATTATATGGATCGAGTCCGGAATGTACCGGAGTCAGGAGGTTATATGAAAAGGATTCTGATCGTTGCGGTGTGCCTGCTCGTTGCAGTCTCCGCATGGGCCCAGGGCAAGGTGGTGGTCTACACGGCGCACGAAGAGTCGATCATCAATGCCCTCGTGCCGATGTTTGAAAAAGATACCGGCATTAAAGTGGAATATGTCAAGCTCGGATCGGGCGATGTTATCAAACGCGCGAAGGCCGAGGCAGCACGCCCCCAGGCTGACGTCATCTGGAGCATCGGCGGCGAACAGCTTGAGGCCGAGAGTGCCATTCTCGCTCCCTATACCCCGAAGGAATGGGACAAGATCAACCCCGTCTACAAGGTAGGAACCAACTGGCTTCCCTATACAGGCATCATGAACGTTTTCATCGTCAACACCAAGATGCTCAGCCCCGATAAATACCCCAAGACCTGGCTCGATCTGCAGGATGCGCGCTTCAAGAAGCTCATTTCCTCCGCCAGGGCCGACAAATCGGGCTCTTCCTACATGCAGCTGTGCAATGTGCTCGCGATCTATGGAGACAAGGGCTGGGACATCTACAAGAACATCATGAAGAACATGGTCATCTCCGCTTCTTCGGGTGCGGTCCCCAAATTTGTCAACGACGGTGAGCAGGCAGTGGGTATTACGCTGGAAGACAATGCATTCCGCTATTTTGCCGGCGGCGGCCCAGTCGCGATCGTGTATCCAGAGGATGGAACTGTCGCTGCGCCTGATGGTATCGCCCTGCTGAAGGGTGCTCCGAACCTCGAAAATGCGAAGAAATTCATCGATTGGTGCCTCTCCAAGCCGGTTCAGGAATATCTGGTGGAAGCGATGGCCAGAAGACCCGTACGCCTCGACTGCAAAGACCCGAAGGGGCTCATTCCGATTTCAAAAATCAAGACAATTCCCTATGATTTCGGCTGGGCGGCCAGGAACAAGGATGCCTTTGTCAAGAAATACGTAGACATCGCGATGGATCTCGGCCTGTAAGACCGAGACATGCTTCGGGGAGGGGGCTGGAACGGGCAGTTCCACCCTCTGATCCTTTTGCAATGTAAAAGCACACCAGGGGCCGCCGTCAGAAATGCTGTCGGCGGCTCTTACATATATGTTCCTGCTCCGCCGCGCCAGTGCTGGAGACGCTCGTGAAGCAGTGCTGCGTGAGCGCGGATGAGCGGAGAACGACAAGGGGAATCCATGGGTGCCATCAGAATTGTGAATCTCGAAAAGCATTTTGGCGAAGTGAAAGCGCTTTCGAACATCAATCTCGATATCGAAAAGGGCGAGTTTTTCACTCTGCTCGGTCCTTCGGGCTGCGGCAAGACAACCCTGCTCCGGACGATTGCCGGTTTTTATCATCAGGACAAGGGCGATATCTACATCGATAACCAGCTCATCAACAATGTGCCTGCATACCAGCGCAATACTGGCATGGTATTCCAGAACTATGCGGTATTTCCGCACATGACTGTCTTTGACAATGTTGCCTACGGTCTACGGGTCCGCAAGATGCCGAAAGAGGCCATAGCCCGGAAAGTGGCTGCAGCGCTCAAGAGCGTTCATCTCGAAGGCTATGAAGAGCGGACCCCCGACAAGCTTTCGGGCGGACAGCAGCAGAGGGTCGGTCTGGCTCGTGCAATGGCGATCGAACCACGCGTCCTGCTCTTCGACGAACCGCTTTCCAACCTCGATGCAAAACTGCGTATCGAAATGCGCGACGAAATCCGGGCGGTACAGAAATCGCTCGGGATTACGTCGGTCTACGTTACGCATGACCAGGAAGAAGCCCTGGTCATTTCCGACCGGATCGCTGTAATGAACCAGGGGGTGATCCAGCAGATCGGCAAGCCCTGGGAAATCTACACTAACCCGCAGAATACCTTCGTGGCCTATTTCGTGGGCAAGATCAACATGCTGACCATGCGGCTCGAAGAAGGCTCAGAAGGCGGATTGAGGCGGGCAGTAAAGGGCAGTCTTTCGCTCGTCATTCCGGCCGAAGGAACGGAAGACCTCGAAGAAGTGGTAGTCGCGTTCCGTCCGGAAGACGTCGTCGAGGCTTCCGCAACAGGAAGAAAGAATGAGATTACGGGCAGCCTCCAGACAGTCAGCTTCATGGGCTCGGTGGCACGTTTCGAGCTTGATGTAGAGGGCCAGACGATTACCGTGGACAGACACCGGCCGCGCGAGGCGGATATGCCGCAGAAGGGCTCTGCGGCAGCGTTTGCTGTGCCCGTGGAGTCCATTCTCCTCTTCAATCCGAAGACGGGGCTGCGCGTCGGCAAAGGAGCACTGCGATGAGCGCCCGCAGCCGCCGTGCCGATATCTGGTCGCTGGTTATCTTTGCCGGATTCGCCATCGTCGTAGTGTTCCTCATATATCCGCTCTTTGACATATTCCGGTACAGCTTCATGGACAAGGAGAGTGGTGCGCTTTCGCTGTCAAACTGGGTGGCCTTTTTCTCGAAGAAATACTATCTGCGGGCTTTCGGGAACTCGATGTTCATTGCGCTTGCAACCACTTTCTTTTCAATGGTGCTGGGGATACCGCTAGCGTTCTTTACGACGCGCTACCGCATCAGAGGGACGAACCTGCTTAATACCCTCTCGGTGCTTGCCCTTCTCTCACCGACATTCATCGGGGCTTATTCGTGGATCACGATGCTGGGCCGGAACGGCTTTCTGCGCCTCATGTTCAAATCAATCGGCATCAGCCTGCCCGACATATACGGGCCTCTGGGCATCATTCTGGCTGATACTCTGCAGTATTATCCTTTTATTTCGCTCATGACGGCGGGAGCACTCATGACCATCGACCGCTCGCTCGAGGAGGCATCCGAAAATCTCGGGGCACGCTCGACGCGGATTTTCTTCGACATCACTCTGCCGATGGTTCTGCCCTCGGTAACTGGCGGTGCGCTCATCGTGTTCATGATGTCGCTGTCCAATTTCGGTACTCCCATGATCATAGGCGGCAACTATCTGGTCCTGCCGACCCTCGCCTATAACCTCTATACGAGCGAGATGAGCGAGATGCCTGGCATGGCCTCCACCGTATCGATCATCCTCATGCTCTGCGCGTCGGTGGTCATCATACTTCAGCAGTGGGTGTCTTCACGCCGCAAGTATGCGAGCATGCTGGTCAACAGGCCGGTCGTAAAGCAGCTGAAAGGGCCTAAATCGCTGCTTGCCCACCTTCTGTGCTATTTCATTGTCTTCATGTCCACACTGCCGCTGGCGGTAATCGTATTTTTCAGTTTCCGCAACACTTCGGGGCCTGTGTTCAGGGAAGGTTTCAGCCTCAACAGTTACCGGCAGATCTTCTTCGATGTTCCCAAGACCGTGACGAACAGCTTTATCTACTCGCTCATCGCGGTCCTGCTGATCGCGACAGTCGGGACTCTGCTCGGTTTTGTCATCGCGCGGAAGCGGACGGCTGCGGTGAAGGTTCTGGATCCGCTCTTGATGATCCCCTACATGGTCCCGGGTACGGTGCTCGGTATCGGCTTCATTGTCGTCTTCAACAGGCCGCCGATTTTCCTAGCAGGCACTTCGGTGATCATCATCATGACCTATTTCATACGGCGATTGCCGTATTCGGTCCGCTCAGCGGCTTCGATTCTCAAGCAGATTGATCCAGCGCTGGAAGAGGCGGGCATCAACCTCGGCTCTCCTCCGGGACGTACCTTCTGGACCATCACTCTGCCGCTCATGCAGGGGGGCATCATCTCGGGAGCCATCATGAGCTGGGTTACCTCGATGAACGAGCTGTCGGCATCCATCCTGCTGTATGTCGGCAAGACCATGACCATGCCGATCAAGATCTACCTGTCGGTGGCAGACGGCTATTTCGGGACGGCGAGCGCCATGTCCACAATCCTGCTCGTGGTAACAGGAATTTCGATGTTTGTGGTGAACAAGTATTTCAACAGGGGGAGCGAGACCTTCGTCGCAGCGTAGTCGCAGCGCAGGGGCTTCGCTATCCAGCGGTGCGCTCGCTGGGCAGGGTGCCGGGGCGCTCTCTTGCAGTTCTGCAGGAAACATCCGCCGGCACTGTTGGGCAGATATACCCGCCGGCACTTGCCCGGCGGGTGTTTCTTTTCTATAGTGGCTCCATATGTATCCCCGATTCGTTCCACAACAGATGCTCGATGAAGCTGAAGCAGCAGAATTCCAGAAACTCGACGCAGGGAGCAGCTTTTTCGCAGCGATCGGGCACAGAGTGCAGATCTATATTCTCCGCCATGGTCAGAGCGAGGGCAATGCACGGAATACCTATCAGGGCAGACTGGATTTTCCCCTTTCCGAGCGCGGCAGACTGCAGGCGCAGGCAGCCGGAAACTGGCTTTTCGACCATCATCCCGAGGTGGTGATCGCAAGTCCCATGGCCCGGGCACGCCAGACCGCCGAAATTGTGGCTGAAACGGCCGGCTGTGCCCGGCTCGAGTTTTCGGACTTTCTCGTCGAAATCGATACTGGCATCTTTTCCGGCATGGAAGCACAGGATGCCGCGCGCACCTACCCGGACATTCAGGAACAGTTCAGGGCACACAGCTGGGATGCAGTTCCTGGGGCTGAATCTTCGGTCTCAATGTATGCCCGTGCCATGCGCTCCTGGATGGAAATCCGGGATCTTGCCAGTGCGGGAGCGTCCTGTATCGTCTGCGTAACGCATGGAGGTCTTCTGCAGTGGATGATCAAATCTACCGTCGGCGCGCATGCGTGGCTTCCCCTCTTCCCCATGTCCAACTGCGGCATATCTCTCTATGAAGTGGAACCAAACGGAGCCTGCCTGCCTGCCTTCGTGCAGTGGTCGGCACTCAATCTGCATCCTCCATCGATGCCGCCTGGACCGAAACCCGTCTTTTGAAAATGCCATGTTGAGCCACCGAATTTGAATATTCTAATTTGAAGCGAACACCTCCCCGCCGGCGTCTATTTCAGTGAGGAGGTGCTTATGCGCACAACAATAGTAGTTGCAGCTGCTGCATGCATGCTCTTTGCCATGGTCATGCAGCCCTTCGCGCTCGAACATGAGCGCAGGCCGATTGAGCCCGGGGCGCTTTCGCAGCTTCCTGGCATGCCCCTCAGCCAGGAAGAATGCGCAGCGGTCAAGGGCGGTGATGTGCGTATGAAGCTCAATGGGGATCGAACGAAACTTACGGTCAATGTAATCGACAATGAGTACGAGGCAAGGCTGGGGAGAATCCCGCCGGTCAAAGTACTCGAATACGATGTCCACAACAGGATTGTCGACACAGTCAAGGCGCCCTTCATGCCGGCAACGAAAGAGGGAAGGGAGCTGGCTGCCTCCGGGCAGGTCACCACAAAGCCCTCATCGTTCCCGGCTGGGTATTGGAGCGTCACTGCGGTGAAACCGAGGGACGACAAGTATGGTCCGTATTTCATTGCTACCAATGCAGTGGGACAGGTAGATCTCTACAGGAATAATGGGGCGGGGAACTATCAGCATCTCGGAACCGGTGCGGATATCGGCTATGGATTGCATGCGAATACCAATCCTTTTTCGGTGTCGAAATCCTATGGATGTATCGTCATGAAACAGCAGGATGTGGCTGAGCTTGCAGGAATTCTATCGGCAGACCGCAGGCAGAACAGCAATGCGGTGCAGAAGATCTATGTTCCGTCTGGGCGAGCTGGAGAACGCTGAAGCAGGCAAAACCGCTGAGGGATTGCAAAGTGCTGAGCGCGCATGAACACGGCCGGCCCGCTGTGTAGTGTCGAATAATTAGCAAAAACCGCAAGGCCTGCACGTATAATGCGCGCGGACGTACAATGTGCGCGGCATGAATGTGCCGTCTCCGGGCAGAAGAGGGGCGTTTTGCTGCTGCGGAGACGGCCACTTCAGGGGGCGCAGAAAAACAGAGATTTGCCTTTTTTGGGCAGGAGATATCTAGTATAGTACAAGAGGAGGCGGTGCTATGGAAAAATCCAGCATAGGAGAGACAAAAGCGATGAAGGTGACGAAAACAGTAACGAGAAAGGGGCGCGAACGAAGAGGCTGGACGGTGGTGTTTTCCTTGATGGCTCTGCTACTGGCGCTTGCATCCTGCAAGCCGGCCAAGGTAACCGAAAAACCCCTCGATTCGCAGAAAGCGGGCACAAGCGCCGGGACTGTGGCGCAGGGTTCGCAGGCGCCGCATCCGGAAGCGGCAGGGACCATGCCTGCGGTGAGCAGAAAGAATGAAGCCGCTCTCCTTGTGTACAAGCACACGGGGTTCGGCTACCAGGATTCGCATGGCTATGATACTTCCATTTTCCGCATCCTGGCGCACCCGACCGGGCAGATCTCCGGTGCCGTGATGTATGCGCGCATGCCAAGCGAGGAAGCGCAGAAGACCACATTCAATGTCAGCTATGTAGGAGATCAAATTGTAGTGGCTGCGTCCGGAGACGGAACCAGCTGGTCCGCCGAACTTACTGCAAAAAAAGAACAGCTCGATGTCAAAGGCAAGGTGAATTATTCGATCGCAACGGGGACTTCACTCGACTTCATTTCCCCAGACGGAAGCTATGTGGAACGCTATTCCATCGATACTGCCGCATCGGAATTGACTTCGGAAATAAAGAAGGGCGGGGCTGTGGAAGAGAAAGGCAAATGGTCCTTCCCCGAAAAGAAAAAAGCTTTCTATGCCCAGACCAGGCCGCAGGACGAACAGAATACCGAAGGCTTCACGATCGACTTCTGGTTCGAGGATTCTGGAGATGTACGGTTCCGGACCGAAGGGCCTGCTCCAGTGAATGAAGCCTATGCCAGCGGGCTTTCCGGCCTGCTCGCGAGTGAGCATGGACTCGCCAACGCCGCCATCCTGGATCTGATACTGGGAGAGAGCCGCTATCTCAGGCCGGTCTATGCCCTGCTAATGTCTCGCAAAGGAACAGGAAAATAGAGGGGCAAAAAGCTCGGCGTCTAGAGGTTCGGGGAGGGCGGGGAAGAAAAACCGGTATCCTGCTTCTCCCCGGCAGCTATTGAAAGAAATGCCTGATACAGCGGCTCGTCTTCCGGCAGAGGTGCAGCAAGCGAAAGTCTCTTGCCAGTGACCGGATGGTCGAATGTCAGCTTCCATGCATGCAGAAGAATGCGTCCCGAGGGATTGGAGCGGCGCGCTCCATACTTCAGATCTCCCTTGATCGGGCAGCCGATGCTGCCGAGCTGGGCGCGAATCTGATGGTGCCTTCCCGTATGCAGCAAAACCTCAAGAAACCAGTAGCGGTCGCTGGAAGCGAGCAGGCGGTAGTCAAGCAATGCCTCCGCAGCCTGTTTCTTGAGCCGCTCCGGGACGCGCTCGAGAGATGGAAAGGCAAGGGTGCGGTTTGCCCTGTGATCGGTTACCAGCCAGTGATGCAGATGCCCTTCCGGAGGGTCGGGGCAGCGCTCGACACAGGCTAGATAGATTTTTTCAACCTGACCTGACGAAAAAGCACGGCTCAAGTATGCAATCGCCCGGCGATTTTTGCCGAATAGAATGATGCCGGAGGCGCGCTGGTCGATGCGGTGCACTGCTTCGGCCTGGGACGGCAGCAGATCCTGCAGGCTCCCGGCCCCGGAATTGTCACGCTGGACCGGCATCGGCGCAAGTTTGTCGACAGCGATGATATCCCGGTCTTCGTACAGTATTGAGAAGGCATGATTTTCCATGAAGGGATTGTATGATGCCGGCATGATATGATTCAATGGTGCTGTACATATTCCATCAAACGGGGAAAAGGAAAAATGAGCATTCACATTTCAGCGCAGAAAGACCAGATTGCCGACAGGATCCTGTTGCCGGGCGACCCGCTCCGCGCAAAGTTCATTGCAGAAACCTACTTTGAGAACCCCGTATGTTTCAATCAAGTGCGGAACATGCTGGGATATACGGGAACCTACCAGGGGCAGAGGGTGTCGGTGATGGGCACCGGCATGGGCATGCCGAGCCTTTCCATCTATGTCAACGAACTGATCAGGGAATACGGCGTGAAACGGCTCATCCGCGTGGGGACCTGCGGCGGCATGCACCCGCAGGTAAAGCTTCGCGATATTGTGCTGGCCATGAGCGCCAGTACCGATTCCGCCGTCAACAAGGTGCGCTTCCGAGGAATGGACTATGCACCGACCGCCTCGTTCGGCCTGCTCAAGGCTGCATGGGAATCGGCCGTCCGGCGAAAACTGCCAGTCTTTGCCGGCCCGGTGCTCAGCTCCGATCAGTTCTATACCGAAGATCCCGATCAGTGGAAGCTTTGGGCGAAGTTCGGCATCGTTGCGGTTGAAATGGAGACAGCCGAGCTCTATACGCTGGCTGCCAAGTTCGGATGCGAAGCGCTTTCGGTGCTCACGGTTTCGGACCACCTGGTGACCCACGAAGTGACGACTGCAGAGGAGCGCCAGCTTACCTTCCGCGGCATGATGGATGTAGCGCTCGATGCTATTTTGTCCTGATTGCGCAAAGAGAGCAGCAAGCGGATATAAGAAAGGGGGCGCTGCCTGGCGGCAGCGCCCCCTCTTGTTTCTGCACTCGATACGGACTCAATATGCCCGATGTATACCCGGGGACATTTATACTTTTTTCAGCGCGTCGATATCCCGTTCGAGCTTCTGAACCTGCGTGTAGAGGCTGTCTTTCAGCTTCTTGAGTTCGGTATTCACCTCCACCGCAATGCGGGCCTCTTCGGCTTTGCGATGTTCTATCGCATCCTGCTGAATCTTGCGCATCCTGGCATCCATTTCCGACAGCCATGCTTCGAGTTGCGTATCCAGGTTTTCTCTTCGAGCTTCGAGCTCCTGCTGTACCTTCACCTCAAGACCATTCAGCGCAGAAGCGATGTTGCCTTCTGCCGCTGCGCGCAGCTCCTCCATGCGGCCTCTAGTTTCGGCAAGCATGGCGCGGAGGCTCTCCAATTCCGACAGGAAGTCCTTTTCGAATGAGACTCTGTGCGCCTCGAGCGCCTGCCCGAAGGAAGAAAACTTCTCTTCCAGATCCTGCGAAACGCGATGCATCTGTGCCTCCAGGCTCGAGGCAATCTCTGCCGACTGGCTCCTCAGGCGCTCCATCTCGGAAGACATTGTCGAGGCCGCCTCTTTTGCTTCGCCCAGCCGTGAGGCCATTTCTTCGATCTGGGCCTTCGATTGAAGGGCAAGGGCATTCAGGGCATCCCTCACCTTCTGATCGAGCGCCTCGCTGTCGGCGGCGAGCTTTCCGCGAAGCGTACGGAAGGCTTCATCTTCGATTGACTGGGCACGCTCCATGGCTTTCTGAAGCGACAGCTCCGCAATCCGCTCAATCTGCTGTCTCAATTCTGCAGCCTTCGCTACCGCTTGCGCTGCATCACCCCGGGCCTGCTCGAATTCCGCAATGATACCGTCGAGCCGTTCGTGAAGCTGTGCAAGAATATCGTCCCTGAACCCATCGAGAATCTGCTTCGCATCCTGGGCGAACTGTTCCCTGAGGCGCGGCATTTCATCCTCGATGGCGTTCATTTTCTTGCCAGCAGACTCGACGCGGCGTGCGAGATTTTCGATAAATTCATTCTGGGCAGCAAGATGAGCGATATTCTGATCGACCCGCTTGGTCATGTCCATGAGTCGTGCGAGCGTTTCATCATATTCGCGGAAACGCTCGGCAATTTTCGTGATGGAATCCGACTCGGCATCGATAGTGGTCTGAGCTTCCTGGATTTTTTCCAGGACCACCTTGGCTGCTTTCTGCTGGACATCGAGCTCGATGCCATAATGCTTGACTTCTTCGGCCTTAGAGTCTACAAAGGTCGAAAGCTCGTCCCTGAGGCGGTCTCCGAGGCGCTTGAGCTTTTCCAGCGAGCGGTTGTCGGCCGTCAGCAGATGATAGGCAACAAACATGGCAATGACGATGGCGAGCGTCACCAGATTCCCGACCGTAAACAGCATGCGGAGCTCCTTGCAGGACAGTATATCGCCCAAAGCGGCTTTGCAAAAGTGCCAATGTGCATGCACATCTGCCGGCCGCTCTCGAGCCTCGGAATATTCGTATGATATCGAGGCTGAGGCCTTGACAAAATATTTCCTGCAGTTACAATGCTCTCCGCGAAATGAAGGGAGGTGAGTACTATTCGCCAGATTATCGTCGAGGATAATGAACCCCTCGAGAAAGCACTCAAGCGCTTCAAGAGGATGGTAGAGAAAGAAGGCATCATCCGCGAGTGGAAGCGCAGAGAGTACTACGAAAAGCCGTCCGCAATCCGAAATCGAGAAAAGAAAGCGCTCGAGCGGAAGCTGATGAAAAAGACCCGCAAGACGCAGGACAAATATTGAACAAGGGCAGCGACAATGCCGCCTGCAGAAAAAGCCGCTTGCTGAGAGCGGCTTTTTTTTGTTCAGGGTAGATTTTGCCTGGCCAGGCCGGAAATGCCCGACAGGTCTGCCGCTGCGCGCAGACTTCACTCATACACAAGGTTCGTGACACTATAAAGGAAGACCAATGCCCCGAAGAGCAGGATTTAGATATTTATTTATTATGGCTATAATTATTCTAGCAGCCGCCAGCTGCGCCCGCAGCGCTTCTTCCCAAGGCATCGACAGGCCGAACCCCCCGCTCAAAACCGTCATGCTCACTGTTGGCCCGGCACAGGTAAAAGCGGAAGTCGCCATGACTGAAATCGAAAGGGAGCGGGGCCTCATGTATCGCAGTTCACTAAAGGAAGGCGAAGGCATGCTTTTCGTCTTCGAACGCGACCAGACTGTTTCCTTCTGGATGAAGAACACGAAAATCCCGCTCTCCATCGCCTATATTCTCTCCGATGGAACCATCGTTCAGATCCTCGACCTCGAACCCTATTCCGAAGAACCGCGCCCCTCGACCCGCAGTATCCGCTATGCCCTCGAAGTACCGCAGGGCTGGTTCGCCCGTGCTGGTGTGAAGGTTGGGGACAGGGTGATAATCCCGCTGCTCGGCAGTCCCTGATCGTAGGTTTGCGAATGGGCTTACGAGCGCGGAACTGCTCGATCTTTCTCCATACACAAGGTTCGTGACACCATGAGGTTGTTGCCTCAGCCCTCTCAATACAGTACTTTTGACATTGACTTGATTATCTCTCTTACAGGAAAACGACATGCTGGACATAGTCACCTATGGGAATCCCGTTCTGACCGAAAAGGCAAAGGAAGTTGCCGAATTCGGCTCCTCCCTCGAAAAAACCATTGAAGAAATGCACCTGGCGATGCGCCGGGACCGCGGGATAGGCCTCGCTGCCCCGCAAGTTGCCATCGGCCTGCGCCTGTTCATCGTCGAACTCGACAACGAACCGTTGAGGGTATTCATAAACCCGCGCATCACCGCCATGAGCCAGGAGACAAGCGAATACGAAGAAGGCTGTCTATCTTTCCCCGGCCTCTACTTCAATGTTGTCCGCCCCTCCGCAGTCGAAATCGAAGCGCAGGATATCCGCGGCCAGTTTTTCAAGCTCAAGGCTGACGGCCTTCTCGCGAGAGTCATCCAGCATGAATATGACCACCTCGAAGGCGTGCTCTTCATCGACCGCATCTCTCCCCTGAAACGCCGCCGTGCTCTTGCCCATTACCAGAAACTGCTGAACATGTAGGGGGCGCCAGTGCGTGTTCTGTTCGCCGGAAGCCCCGCTATCGCCGTGCCCACACTCGAAGCCATCGCCGCTTCGCGTCATCGCATTGTGGGCGTGCTGACCAACCCCGAATCGCATGCCGGCAGGGGCCTCAGGCGCGCAAAGATGCCTGTCGCCGAGGCCGCCGAAAGGCTTCTGGGCGATTCCGTTCCGATCTTCACCTTCGAAACGCTGCGGTCCGAAGCGCGCCAGGCAGTTTCCGCCTATGCCCCGGACATTCTCGTGTCCTTTGCCTACGGCCGCCTGTTCGGGCCGAAATTCATGGCCCTGTTTCCGCGCGGCGGCATCAATGTGCACCCGAGCCTCCTGCCCCGCTGGAGAGGCAGCTCTCCCATTCAGCATGCCATACTCGAAATGGATGCCGAGACCGGCATTTCAATCCAGTCCATTGCGCCTGAGATGGACACCGGCGACCTCTATCTGGTCCAGCGCATCCCGCTGTCCGGCAGAGAAACGGCCCGCACACTTTCGGAGCTCTGCGGTCTGACCGCTGCCCCCCTTGCGGTCCAGGTGCTCGATGCCATCGAAGAAGGACGTGCGCAGACCCGCCCCCAGGAGGGAACTCCAACCTACTGCCGCATGATCTCCAAGGAGGATGGACGGATCGACTGGTCACAGCCGGCACGAATTATCGATGCGCGCATACGTGCCTTCGATCCATGGCCGGGAACCTTCACTTTTTTCAGGGGCCAGCAGCTGAATATTCTCGAAGCAAGCCCCCTGGAAGCCTGCCAAAGCCCTTCCGCAAGCTGGGGTATGACAAATGCCCTTCCGGGTACTATAATCGCTGTGGATATGCAAAAGGGCATTATTGTCAGCACAGGAGAAGGGTTTCTGGCCATTGCCCGCCTCCAGCGCGCGACCAGAAACGCCGTGGGATTCCGGGAATTTGCCAACGGTGTCCGGGATCTTGCAGGAACCGTGCTCGGACAGTGAAAGGCCTGCAGTCAAAGGAATGCGATCATGGCAGGGAAAGACCTGAAAGATATAGGCAAGACGCTCAAATCAGCAGCTGCGGATGCGCCGGAAAAAATCGGCACCGCTGTCAAGAAGACCGCCGAGCTGGCGAAAGAACAGAAACAGCGCATCTCCGAATGGACGCGGCCGCAAAAACGCAACTTTATATTATTCGCGCTCCTTATGTTCCTCGTGATGACACTCGCTGCAGTGCTCGTCTTCTTTCTCGCGCTCAAAGGCGAAGAACGCACCATGGTGCCCGATGTGCGGCGCATGGAGCTTTCGGACGCCCTGGTGAAACTCCAACAGCGCGAGCTCTATCCCCGTCTCACCCTGCGCTTTACCGATAACCCATCGGACCGCAATCTCGTCCTCGAACAGAACCCCCTGCCAGGCAGTATCGTAAAAGCGGGCAGGCGCATCAATCTCGTCGTCAGCAAGGGTGCAGTACTCGATAAAATAGAGAATTATGCAGGCCGCACCATCGAGGACCTGAGGCTCTATCTCCAGAGCCAGACGACCAGGAACAAGGATCTGATCAGCATCCGGGAACCGCCCCTCTATGTCTTCGACAACTCGGCTCCCGGCACCATCATCGATCAGTCTCCCAAGCCCGGCACTGAAATCTCCGGTCCGACCGTTCTCGATCTTGTCGTGAGCAAGGGGCCCGAAGCGAAGGAAATCGCCATGCCGAAGCTAGTCGGGCTCACGATGAAGGAATTTGCGGCCAAAGCTGCCTCGGTCCCCTTTGTGTTCGACATCACCATGCGGGCTGCCCATCAGAGCGAAACGCCTGGCACTGTGGTAGAGCAGTCGATCGAAGCGGATACGCCGAAGGCACAGTACACGCGTGTCCGGGTGACCATCGCTGCCCCCACTTCCCGAAAGGGTTACACTTCCGGCGTATTCGAATACAAGCTTCCTGAATATTCCTATGCGGTGCCTGTAGTGCTCGATGCGATCTATCCCGATGGCACGAGAAGCACGGTCTATTCGATACGGCATCCTGGCGGAGCTTACTCTGCTCCTTTCTCCGTACAGAGCGGGACTGTGCTCGTACTCATGGTGAGCGGGTCGGAAGTGACCCGCAAGGAGGTACGGTGATGGCGGAAACTAAGGTTCATGAACAGAATGAGCCTGAACTGCCAGTCGAAATCGTGCATCTCTACGCCTACGACATCGGCAGGTCCATCGATCTCAAGAAAGTCGCTTCCATCGTTCCGGCACATCACGATATTGGCTTTGCCAAGCGCCGCGACACGCCAGCCTCGCTCATGCTGCCGCGGCCGCTGGTCCTGTCGCTCAATACCGACGAGTGCGATTCGAAGTGCTTTCAGAAATTTACCGCCCAGGCAAAGATCTACGAAGATGGAGCCGTCACGCTGATCATCCGTTACAAGACCACCTCGACCTTCGAATCGCTCGCCCAGAAATCAAACATGCTCATCCGCGACATAAGCTCGGCCCTTTCGATCGAGCAGTTCGCGGATTCTTCCTTTAAAATGCTCCATGAAGCGCTGAAAAGCTCGGTAGCGGGGTTCAAGGACCTCACCGAATACGACCGGGAAACCTATACGGCCTTCTGCCTTCTCGAATGCCCTGGAGGCGACCCGATGGCATTTATCGAGCGGCACAAGGATGCGGCAGCGAGCCTTCTGTCTGGAGAGCCGGTCGGGACCCTCCATCCAGTCCAGATTCAGCAGATTCTTTCCAAGCCTTTCAGCTACCGCAAGGACGACATTGCGATTTTCGATCTCGAGCGCTGTCTTATCATCGATCCGTCTTCCGACTATGACGATGTCATCATGATGGCTGAGCATGCAAACTACCGCCTCATCGAGCTGAGAGAACTGGATGCGCTTCTCGACAGCTGGCTTGCCGAAGCCGAGCAGGATATAAGGCGCCTTTATCTGAGCGGAAGGCGCAAACGATTCAGCGACCGCACCCTGAGGCTCAAGCTGGCACAGATACAGAGCCTGCGCTTCGACGCGCTGTTCACGCTGGAAAACCTGGACAATTCGTCGAAGATCATCGGCGACTACTTTCTCGGTTCGATCTACCACCGTCTCTGCGACATATTCAATACCGAAGAATGGAAAATATCCATCGAGAGGCGGCTTTCCGCCCTTCAGAACATCTATGAACTGCTCAAGAACGATACGACCGAGCAGCGCATGATAACCCTGGAGATGGTGTTCATCGCCGTCTGCATCATTTTCCCGCTTCTGCAGATTCTGCAGGTCATGCTGATGCGCTGAAGACGGGTGAACATTCCGAAAGGGGCATCAAGCATGCAGGTCGATACCGGGCGCTTTCCTCTCAACGGAGACTGGTGGTACAGGCCAGGCCCTGTTGAAGAAAGGTTTCTGCAGGAGGATTGGGGCGGTCCGTCGGAGGCTCAAGGCTGGCAGCTGGTACATCTTCCCCATGACATGACCGAAATGCCCCTCAACGGCTTCGACGAACGCAGGCTCGCGAAGAAAGGCTGTTATGTGCGCGACATTGCCACGGAGGGGAGGGCGGACAGCCAGCTTTCCTGTGCCTTTCTCGAATTCGATGGCGTTGCCGTTTCCTGCCGTGTCTGGGTGAACGGCAGGCCTGCCACAATCCACCGCGGGCCGTACACGCCGTTCTCTGTCCGGCTCGATAGTGCTGAAGACGAAAAGGTTCGCGTTCTTGTAGAAGTGGACAGCGCGGAAGATCCAGAAATTCCCCCCTTTGGCGGGGTAGTCGACTATCTGGTGTTCGGAGGGATCTACCGGGGCGTATGGCTCAGGCACTGCGGGCGGGCATGGATAGACGATGCCTGGTGCCTTCCCAGGCCGGCACACGAAAAGGACACATGGGAAGCGCCGGTGCATGTCACAATCGCCGCGATTGAGGGCAGAGCAGCGGAACTGCAAGCTCTGCATGTAGTTGTGCGCCTGTTCGACAGCGGAGGCGATCATGAAACGGCGCTCGCGGAAGCTTCGGTTTCAGCCTCCCAGGAAGTTTCGCTTCTTCTTGCCCTTGCCAGCCCCCGGCTTTGGGACATCGATGCGCCTTATCTTTACCGCCTCTCCATCACCCTCGAAGATGCCGCTGGCCGCATTCTCGACACTGTGGAAAAGCGTATCGGCTTCAGAACCGCCGTCTTCACCCCTCAGGGCTTCTTCCTCAACGGCCGCCGTGTCTTTCTGCGCGGCCTCAACCGCCACCAGGAATTCCCCTGGTCGGGCTATGCCATGGGACCAGATGCCCAGCGCTGCGATGCTCAGCTGCTCAAGCGCGAACTGGGCCTGACCATGGTCCGCACCAGCCACTATCCGCAGTCGCCTCATTTTCTCGACGCATGCGACGAGCTCGGCCTGCTAGTGTTCGAAGAAATACCCGGCTGGCAGCATGTGGGAGATGCCGCCTGGCAGGAACAGTCCCTGCGCGACCTGCAAGCCATGATCCGCCGCGACCGCAGCCATCCGAGTATCGTCCTCTGGGGAGTGCGCATCAACGAGTCGCAGGATAACCACGAGTTCTACAGGAAAACCAATGAGCTAGCCCGAACGCTCGACCCAGACCGCCAGACCGCAGGCGTGCGCTATATCCGCAAAAGCGAATTGCTGGAAGATGTGTATACCTTCAATGACTTCAGCTTCGATGGCGATACCGGCCCGCTTACCGCCGAACCCGGCCGCGTGCGCCACAAGAGCAGCCCTCTCATCGCAAACCCTTCCAGAGTCCTGCCTTCAGGCCCGGCCCCCTATCTCATCACCGAGCATTCGGGTCACATGTTCCCTACCAAGCGCTTTGACCAGGAAGAGCGCCTGGCGGCCCACGCCCTCAGGCATGCCAGAATCCTCGACGCCGCCATGGGAGACCAGCGCATAGCAGGATGCCTCGGCTGGTGCGCCTTTGACTATCACACGCACAAGGACTTCGGCTCGGGCGACCGCATCTGCTACCACGGCGTCATGGACATGTTCCGCATTCCAAAGTACGCAGCCTGGGTCTATGCAAGCCAGGTCGAGCCCAGGGAGCGCATCGTGCTCGAACCCGCTTCCCGTTTCGCCAAGGGTGAGCGCGATGCCGCAAGAGTCCTTCCCATCTATGTCTTTACCAACTGCGATGCAGTCGATTTCTACCGGGGTTCGCGCCTTGTGGGAAGATTTTTTCCGGACCGCAGGCATTTCCCCAATCTGCCTCATCCCCCTGTGGTTATCGATGATGTGATTGGACAGCTGATCGATGATGAGGGCTGGCCTGCCCGCGACGCCGCGCTGTTCTCCCGCCTCGCAGGCAAGGCCCTTGCCCACGGCCCCTCGCGCCTCAGTCCGACGGAGCAAATCCAGATGGGACTTTTCATGCTCCGCCGCAGGCTCTCCATGCGCGACATCGAAGTGCTGGTCATGCGATACGGCATGGGCTGGGGTGCCCGGGACGAAACAGTGCGCCTGGTGGGGATTGTAGACGGCAAGGAGGTCATTGAGCGGAGATTCGGTGCCGACAGCGCAGCCCGGCGGCTCGTGCTCGAACCCGACCTTCTGGTACTCGATACCAGCAGTGATGAAGAGTGGTCGTCGACCCGCATCGTGGTACGGGCTGTGGATCAGTATGGCAACACTGCGCCCTTCGTGTTCGAGCCGGTGCATATCGAGCTCGAAGGCCCGGCCCGTCTGCTAGGACCGCAGTGGATAAGCCTTCAGAGCGGTGCCGCAGCATTCTGGATAGCCGCAGGCCGGAATGAAGGCCGGGTGTGTATCCGGGCCGGAGTCCCTCGCTTTGAAGAGCCGGCCCAGGTTGACATCGAGGTCATTCAGCGCTCATATGAAAGGCATGAGCCCGGAAACTGAGCCGATCGGGGAGGCTGCACGTCCAGCCCCGTCCGCCATCCTCGACAGACAGACTCTTGCCGAACAGCTTCTCCTGCTGGAAGACTATCTGCGCTATGGGTGCCGTAGTGGCAGAACGATCCCCCCTCTTGATGAAGAGCCCATGTCGGTGGAGCAGGCGCTCGCTGAACTCGAAGCGCAGGTGCATAGCTGTACATCCTGCCCCCTCTCGCAGAGCCGCAACAGGACCGTGTTTGGTCAGGGAGTCGCCAATCCTCTCGTGCTCGTTATCGGAGAAGGCCCGGGGGCGGAAGAAGACCGCCAGGGACTGCCCTTTGTAGGCGCTTCTGGTCAGCTTCTGGACAAGATGCTGGCCGCCATCGGTCTTTCCAGAGAAAGCAACTGCTACATCGCCAACATCGTCAAGTGCAGGCCGCCCAACAACCGCGAACCAAGCCCTGCGGAGCGTTCGGCATGTATCGGCTATCTGCGCCGCCAGATCGAGCTTCTGCGTCCGCGCTTCATCCTCTGTGTGGGGCGCACAGCCGCTCATGGACTATTGGACCTTACCGATCCGATTTCGCGCATCCGCGGCCGCACCTATCAGTTCGAAGGCATCCCCGTCGTAGTTACCTTCCACCCTTCTGCACTGCTGAGGGATGCGAGCCTCAAGCGCCCGGCATGGGAAGACCTCAAGCGCTTCCGCGCGCTCATTGATCAGGCTCATTTCTCCAGAGAGCCCGATTCCGGGGATTTGGATGACTGATCCCTCCTTTGTCGAAGTCGTCTTTCCCATTCCCGTGGACGAGTCCTTTACCTACCTCAATCCCGGCATATCGCCGCTCGAGCCTGGCATGCGTGTGGAGGCTCCTCTAGGTCGCCGCGCCCGGCTGGCCGGCTATGTGATCCGGACTCTCGAAGAGGCTCCTGCCAGCATCGATCCTGCACGACTCAGGCCCATTCTCCGCCGCATCGATACAGAATCGCTCTTCGGTCCCGATACCCTCGAGTTAGCCCGCTGGCTATCGCGCATGTACCACTGCTCGCTTGGGGAAGCCCTTTCGGCAATGCTCCCTTCCGCACGGCGAGAAAGAGGCGAAGCTTCCGAAGAATTCGAAGAAATCGAGCTGGGGAGAGAAGCCCGAACCCTTACGCCAGGCCAGAGTGCGGCGCTGGAAGGCATTCTCGCCCAGCCTGCGGGCATGAGCTATCTCTATGGCCCCACCGGCACCGGCAAGACCGAAGTTTTTCTTCAGCTTGCGGAAAAGACCCTGGCCGAGGGCCGGAGTGTCATCTACCTTGTGCCCGAAATTGCGCTTACCCATCAGGTCGAAAAGGACGCCAGAAATCGTTTCGGACCGCAGTGCGCCATTATCCACTCGCGCCTTACCCCGGCCCGCAAGCTTGCAGAGTGGCGGCGCATCATGGCAGGCGATGCACGCATCGTCATCGGCGCCCGCAGTGCCATTTTTGCCCCTATTCCAGAACTCGGCCTTATCATCATCGACGAAGAGCATGATTCAGGTTACAAGAGCGGCACAACCCCCCGCTACCATGCGCGCCAGGTCGCCATGTTCCGCGCCCGCCAGACAGGAGCGCGGCTCGTCATGGGCTCCGCCACCCCCTCGCCCGAGGCATGGCAGGCCTGCAGGGACGGCTTCATGCGCCGCTTCGATCTCGCCATAAGGCCCGCCGGCGGCGCATTTCCCTCCATCCATGTGGTCGACATGCGCGGTACAAGCCAGCTCATTTCCGAGCCGCTGGCCGAAGCCCTGCGCGACGCAAGGCGCGATTGCCGCCAGTCTATCCTCTTTCTGAACCGCCGCGGCTTTGCGCGTACCCTTACCTGTCAGACCTGCGGCACGGAACTGATCTGCCGACACTGCGCTGTTCCGCTCACCTGGCACAAGAGCTCCGGCCAGCTGATATGCCACTACTGCGGCTACCATGAAAGCCGGCCGCCCGCATGTCCTTCCTGCGGATCGCTCGACCTGGGCTGGGCGACCTACGGCACTGAACGCATCGAGGAAGAACTGCGCTCCCGCTTTCCGGATTTCAGCCTTGCCCGGCTCGACACCGATACCACTGCAGCCCGGGGCGTGCTCGAATCTACCCTGAAAGCATTTGGAGAAGGCAACATCGATGTGCTCATCGGCACCCAGATGGTTGCCAAGGGACTCAATTTCCCCGGTGTCAGGGTAGTCGGTATTCTCGCTGCTGACCAGGGGCTTGCCATGCCCGATTTCCGCGCCGCCGAGCGGGTCTTTTCGCTGATTGTCCAGGTGGCCGGAAGGGCAGGGCGGCACCGGCCCGACGGGCAGGTATTTCTCCAGACAAGAAAACCAGACCACCCCCTTATACAGCGCGCCGCCGAAGGCGATGTGCCTGAATTTCTCGAGCAGGAACTTGCCATGCGCCGCCAGCTGGGGTTTCCGCCTGCCGTTCGCCTTGCCCGTCTTGTATTCCGATCGAAAATCGCCCCGGCAGCCAGAACAGCCGCCCATCGCGCCGCGGACCTCGCTTACCAGCTTCAGAGACAGCTTCCGAAAGGACAGGTGGGCATCCTTGGTCCATCGGAGTGCATTCTTTCCGTCATTGCTGACAACTGGCGCTGGCAGCTGATTCTGCGCTCCCGCTCGCTCGGCCATCTGCAAGCTTTGATACACCAGCTCCGCACAAGCCTCGAGCTGCCTTCCTCAGTGTATATGGAAATCGATATCGACCCTTTGCAGATGCTCTAGGGCATGGGGCCAGCGCTGCCTGCGCAATCCACGCATACCTGTTCCATCCTCACTTTTCACTGCTATCCGCGTCCGCCACCAGAATAGACCCTTTTTTAACCAATTCCTTGCCTGTACGCCCTTTCAGTGGTACAATACCATAAACTCAATTCCTCCCAGGAGAACTGAAATGGTTGTTCTTACGCTCAATTGCGGCTCATCCTCGGTCAAATACCAGGTATACGACTGGGACCGCAAAGACATTCTTGCCAACGGCATCGTCGAACGAGTCACCATCGGCGGCTCCTTCATCACCCACAAGGTGCGCGGGCGCCCCGACTACGAAGTCGAGCACGAATGCCCCAACCACACCATCGCGATCAAGCTGATCCTCGATACGCTCGTCGATCCCGAAGTAGGAGTCATCTCCGACCTGTCGATGATCAAGGTCGTCGGCCACCGCATGGTCCACGGCGGCTCCAAATTTGCCAAATCCTCGATCATCAATGACGAATTCATCGAAACCTTCAAAGCGCTCAGCGACCTGGCACCCCTGCACAATCCACCCAACCTCATGGGTGTCGAAGCAGCCAAGGCAGTGCTCCCCGACGTGCCCCACTGTGCCATCATGGATACCGCCTGGCACCAGACCATGCCCGCATCGAGCTACATGTACGCCCTTCCCCGCGAGTGGTACGAAAAATACATGGTCCGGCGCTACGGCTTCCACGGCACAAGCTTCCTTTACAACGCCAAGCGAGCTTCCGTCCTTCTCGGCAAGGATCCCTTTGAGACGAACCTCATCATTGCCCACATCGGCAATGGCTCTTCAATCAATGCCGTGAAGAATGGGTGCTCCTATGATACTTCCATGGGCCTGACCCCACTTGAAGGGCTTGTCATGGGAACCCGCAGCGGCGATATTGACCCTGGCATCATCTTCCATGTCATGCGCAAGACGGGAATGAGCGCTGCCGATATCGAAAAGAAGCTCAACAAGGAATCAGGCGTGCTCGGACTGACCACCAAGTGGGCCGACCGCCGCGATGTCGAGAACGCTGCCGCAGCCGGAGATCCGATCGCCATCCTCGCCCAGCAGGTGGAGGCCTACCGCATAAAGAAATACATCGGCGCCTACTATGCGGCTCTGGGCCGTGTCGATGCCATCGTCTTCACTGCCGGAGTCGGCGAAATGGGGCCGGACATCCGAAGGCTCGCCACTGAAGGGCTCGAGGAGCTCGGCATCATTGTCGACCAGAAGAAGAACGCCCTCGCCAAGTGCCGCAATGCCGAACTCGATATCACCGGCCCCGGTTCAAAGGTCAAGGTGTTCGTCATCCCGACCGACGAGGAGCTGGTCATGACCGAGGATTCGGTCGCCCTTCTCAACGGAACCTACGATGTGCACACGAATTATCACTACTACTTTGAGAACCGCGACTACGTGAACAAGGCGCGTGCCGAAGGCCTCCAGCGCGATCTTGAGAAGAAGCCCTGGCTCAAGGACATCATTGCGCGCATTCCATGAGGGAAGAAAAAGCCTGCCTGCAAAGGCTGTCCGAGCCTTCCGCAGGCAGGCAAATTTGAACATTGCTGAATATTTGCATGAAAAAATTTGAATCGAATATGCTTGACAGTACAAAAAGTGCCGATATATACTCTGAAACGAACTTAGATAGGGGACAACCGAGCCGTTGGCGAGGCCCCGATCTACTTTTCAAGGAGGATTAGACATGAAGAAGCTAATCGTTTTGCTTCTCGCGGTGGCGATGGTCGGTGCGGTATCCGCCCAGGTCACGACTGCGATCGGCCTTTATGGCGAGGTAACCCTTGTCGATCAGGCTGGACAGGGTGTATTTACCCGCTATGGCAATGGCTACGATACCTGGACCTTCAAGGCATCCGACAAAGATGGAAAGTATGGTATTTCGCTTACCGACCAGAATATTCTTGATGACGGCGGCTTTGTCGTCCGCGATTGGAACTTCTGGTGGAAGGGTAAGTTTACCAAAGTGATTCTCGGCAATCTCCGCAATGCTGATTTCCGCATGACAGTCCCTTACTGGGCTGGCGCGACCATTTTCGGCGGAACTGACCGCATCACTGGTTATGGCGTTCTTATCGAAACCCTGCCCAAGAACGGTCTGACCTTTGGTGTCAATCTTCCGTATGGAACCGCTGTGGCCAATACGGTTGATGTGCTGAAGAAAGCCGATTTTGGAGTCAAGTACGATGTGAAGGGTTTTGGTACTTTCGTAGCCCTTTTCAATGCAGACCTGGTAACCCCTGCCAATGTTCTCAATGCTGGTGTCAAGTATACCGGTATGAAGAACCTGACCGCTGTTGGGATTACACAGTTGAAGTTTGATGCTAACACCTACAAGGGCGCTCTCGGCCTTGCCTACAGCGGCATTGATAAGCTCGCTCTCAACCTTGAAGGTGCGGTTACCTCTACTGCTGGCGCACTGGCATTCTCCGTCTGGGGACAGGGTGCCTACAGCCTGACTGACAAGATGACTGCAACGGTCGGCGGATCGGTAGCAAACGGTGGTGCTTATGATGCATACGCCAACCTCGGCTACGACTACGGCAATGGCCTGTCCTCCGAAGTGGGTGCTGGCTATAATGGCGCGCTCTATGCCGCTGCAAAGCTCTACTACAGCGTGAGCTTCTAATAAGAGCTTGAACAAAGTTGCAAAAAAGGCCGGTCTATGCAGACCGGCCTTTTTCTGCTATATGGAAACTTATGAGAAACCGAAACTCAATTATCTTTGCGTGGGTGCTTTCGGCTCTGATGTTGATAGTCCTTCTATCCATGAGCGCATGTGCCTCTGCCAGAGCATACGATCCTTCTTTACCAAAAGTTTCTGTCAGGAAAGCCGATAGTGAAGAAATCAAATCATTCGGGCCGACATTCAAGACAAATCCTTTTTTAGAGCCGGCAACATTGTTGGGCGGAAAAAAGAATGAATTCTTTGTTGTTAGAATCGATTTGAACCTTGATCGGCCAATGAATGTGAATGTCGATGCCTTTGCGCAGGTTCCCTCTGGAGGAGTCGCTCCCAATGTGCTCACCAGGTATTCACTTATAGAGCTTTGGGAATTCATTGACGAAGGAGCCAGAACTGGCGATTTTGAAAAGCGAAAAACAACTGCTGAAATCAATGCGATTCCTTCACTCGCTTTCAGCGAAAGTCCTGGAAGAAAGCGGTATTATCTTGTTTTCAGCGGGAAATTTCCAATAAAAAAGCCGGTTACCTATCATGTGAGCGTGTTTCTTTCTTCTGGTGAATCTGAAAGCTTTCAGGAAACCGTAGCTCAATGAATTCAGGAATCATTGGTTCCCATTCGCTAATTGCCGAGCTGATAGGCAGGAATGGCATTTGGCATTTTACCGATACAAGATCGATGCAAAGATCGCTGGATACTCTTGTCGGAGCTGTCTATCTGCCGTCAGGCCTCGACAGAGAAGCCCTGCTCGACGCCTTGCTCGCGCGCGAGGAGATGGCAAGCACGGCGATCGGCAATGGCATTGCGGTTCCGCATGTGCGGAGATTCGAAAGCGGGAGCCTGCATGAAGATATGGTTGTGGTGGCTTACCTGATGAAGCCGGTGGACTGGAAGGCTCCGGACGGCTTGCCGGTGCATACGCTCTTTCTGGTGCTTGCAAGGGACGAAGCGACGCATCTTCAGCTGCTGGCCGACATTGCGAAGCTGGCTTCAGACGATTCCTTTGTCAAATTTCTGAAATCCATGCCGGAACGAAATGCGCTTGTCGAGCGGATAAAGGCGTTTGAGGAAAGCGGTGCAGCAAGAAGCTAAGGCCTGCCAGCAAGAAATCCTGTCGCTACCAGATAGGTTTCGAATGATTCAGCACGGCAGGCTTCGGGCTTGAAGCCGCGAGCCTGCGCAAAGTGCTTCTTGAGCTCGGCAAGGAGACGCTTTTCTTCTCCGCTCTGGAAAATCTTCATGACAAGCGCACCGCCCGGCGCTAGTACCTCGCGCGCAAGTCCCATCACTGCTTCAACAAGCTCTTCGGAGCGCGCCTGGTCGACCAGTCGATTGCCCGTTGTAGAGGGGGCTGCGTCGGAAACCACGAGCTGATAGGGGCCCGCGTCTCGAATGCGCGCCCGTACGCCTTCATCCAGGATGCTGCCTTTGATAAAGGTGAAATTCGCATCGGCCGGCGCTATGCCCAGATCCTGGATGTCGACGGCAACAAGCCTGCCAGCTCCTTTCATCTGCCGTAGAAGCCAGAGGCTCCATGAACCCGGAGCCGCGCCGACATCGAGGATGACCGGCCCGGGCGCGGATGCGCCCGCACCAGCGCTCTTTAAGAGGCCGAACTTCCTTGCCATTTCTTCAAGCTTGTACACCGAGCGGGCTGGGTAGCCTTCCTTTTTTGCCTTGAGTGTCCAGTAATCGGGGCGTTCGTAACCGGCCATCTATGCTCCTCGATCGTATTCTATCCAGTTTTCAATCTTCAGTCCGGATATCCGCCCGAATTCTGACTCATTGTTCGTGACAAGTATGCCTTCATGAAATTTCACGATTGCAGCGATGAAAAGGTTGTTCGGGCCGATAGTCTCGCCTTTCAGTTCAGTTTCCTGACGGATTTCGGCGTACATATGGCTCATAATTCCGTCGAACGCGACAATCTCAAACGGCTCGAGAAAGCGCTCGATTCTCTCGAGATTCTCGTCCTTTTTTTTGCTTTTATACGCTCCATAGAATAGCTCGGCTTTTACAATGGAAGGAATGGCGATTTCAGAAGGCGCCACGGAAAGAAGTCTAGCTTTTATCGAGGGATACATCCCGTTAAGGAAATAGATGCAGGTGTTCGTGTCGAGAAAATACATTATACTTCTTATCTTTTAGTATCAGCGGCAAAGGGTATATCTTCCGGCACGACAAAGGTCTCGTCCTGAATCGAGCCGAAGAGATCTTCAAATTGCGGCGGGTAGATTGGCTCGATATGCGATCGGATTAGGTTGGCGACCCATTTCGAAATGGACATGTGCTGTCTCTCTGCCGCGCTCTCGATCTTTTTAAGTGATGCTGCGTCGATATAGAGTGAGATTTGAGGCATGGTGCACCTCCTTGTAATGAATAGTAGCTACAATTTTAAAGCGCGGCAAGTATAATGACAAGTATACTTGCCGCGCACCATGCCCTGCACGATTACACAAGCTTCAGAGCAGTACCTCAACTCAGCTTTTCGAGCAGGCGGTTCAGTCGTTCGGCAAAATCCTGCGGGACTTCGAAGTGCTCGCCTTCAGCGAGCATGGCTTCATAGAAAAGTACATGCGCCAGATCTTCGATTTCCTGAACTACCGTGAGGTCACCGCCGCTCAGTTCCTTGCGGGTGTCGAGGGCGAGGAGCTTTTCGACAAGGGGATGCGATGCGTTGATCTCAAGGATCGGTTTCGACTCAGGAACAGGCTCTTCTCCGAGGCGTTCCATGAGTCTGCGGAAGGCGGGCGTCGGCTCGTCCTTGTCCACTACCACACAGGCAGGGCTTTTGCCAAGCCGCCTCGAAAGACGCACATCTTTGATGCGCTCGCCCAATACCCGCTTGAGAATCTTTGCAGCCTTCTCTCCACGGGCGGTATGTTCTTCTGAATTCTTTCCAAGCTCTTCGTCGGCATCGATCTGCTGGACGCTCTTGCCCTGCAGGCCTTCATATTCACCAATTGCTGAAAAGGCAAGTTCGTCGATTTCGTCGGTGCCGAGAAGCACTTCGATACCCTTTTCCCTGAACGCTTCGAGGAGGGGAGAAGAGCGCAGACGCGCCTCGTTGTCGCCTGTCAGGTAGTAGAGCGTCTTGCGGCTATCGCCTGCCCTGGTCTTGTAGTCGGCAAGGCTTGTCCAGCCCTCGACCATGGTGCTCTTGAAGCGCACAAGCTTGAGCAGGCTCTCGCGGTTTGTCCAGTCGGAAATGATGCCTTCTTTGAGCTGGGCATTGAAGAGTGCTACGAACCTTGTGTATTTTTCGGGATTGGCCGCAGAAAGCTGTTCGAGCTCGCTGAAGAGCTTCTTGAGCGTTGCCTGCTGGATGGTCATCATCACGCGGTTGTGCTGGAGCATTTCCCTGCTTACGTTGAGCGGCAGATCGTCGGAATCGACCACCCCGCGCACGAAGCGGAAGTAGGGCGGCAGAATCTGCAGTTCCCTGTCGGTGATGAACACACGCTTGACATAGAGCTTGATACCCTGTTCGCGCGTGGGGATGTACAAATCCGCTGGCACATGCGAGGGAATATAGAGAAGCGAGGTGTATTCGATCGTCCCTTCGGCCTTTGTGTGAATCCAGAGGAGCGGCTCCTTGTCATCTCCGGTCAGGGACTTGTAGAAGTCGATGTAATCCTTGTCGGTAAGTTCGGATTTGGGACGGCGCCAGAGTGCGCTTGCGCTGTTTACCTGTTCGTCGACCAGTTTGGTTTCGGCTTTTGCCGGATCCTTGGCATAGGTCTTTTCCTTCGAGACAAGGTGGATGGGCCAGGCGATATGGTTCGAATAGCGCTTGAGCAGTTCTTCAAGGGTCCAGCGCGAAAGGTACTCGCTTCCTTCCTCATTGATGTGGAGGATGACATCCGTACCGAAGCCTGCGCGAATTGCTGGCTCGATTTCGAAGCCGCTCTTGCCGTCGCTCTTCCAGACAAAGGCCTTGTCGGTGCCAGCTTTGAGGCTTACCACCTCTATCTGGTCCGCCACCATGAAGGCTGAATAGAAACCGACGCCAAACTGGCCTATGAGGTTCGACGCCTTGCGCTCGTTCTCTCCCAGCCGCTCCAGAAAGGCTTTGGTCCCTGAACGGGCGATGGTGCCGAGATTGTCTGCAAGCTCCTGTTCATCCATGCCGATACCGTTGTCGGACACGGTGATGGTCTTCGCGTCCTCATCGAGAGTAACAGTGATGCGCGGATCGAAGCTGAGAGTCTTGAACGCATCGTCCGACACGGTGAGGTATTTAAGCTTGTCGATCGCGTCGGATGCGTTGGAAACTAGTTCGCGCAGAAATACTTCCTTGTGAGAATAGAGTGAATGCGTGATGAGGTTCAGCAGCTGGTTGACCTCGGTCTTGAAGCTGTACGTAGCCATGGAGAATTCTCCTGAAATGCTGATGATGCAGGAAATGCCGAGCCGCGGAACACATGCGGCCTGGCGACTCTATGATAAAAATATAATGAAATTGCCCAGAAGAGGGAACAGCTTTACACAAGGTTGAGAACACCACCATCGGTTTGACAGTATATGGAAATAAATGCTACATTGATCCTTCGGAATCCCGCGGGCTGGTATTCCGCCGAAACATTCGATTGTTTTCCCAGGAGAGGAAGAGTGCCGGAAGGTCTGCGCAACTGGAAAGAAAAGGAAAAACGCTGGTATGCGCGCCTTGTGCAGGGCATGCACCGCGGCATCGAAGCGGTGCGCATCTTACTGGTGCATGCCGCATCCTGGCTGCGCACCCGAGTCGTCATTGCGCTGATACCTCAGAGCGAAAAGCCATCGAGACGCCTCGAAATCAGCCATCTTGGACTGTTGTCGCTCTGTCTGATTGCCGCTGTGATGCTGGGAGGCGCCGTCATTTCGCTTTCCAGCTACGGGATACAGACTGCAAGGGCTGTGCGGCTTTCCCGGGAGCTAGCCGAAGCGCACCGGAATATCGATCGAATGCGGGACAAGACCGAGGAACTTCTTGCGAAAACCGCGAAGTTTCAGGAAACGCTCGGCATTGTGGTCGATATCGCCCAGGGAAGGGGCAAACAGCCCCAACTTCGCGCTTCCGATGAGGTGCTCAAGGCAGCGGGCCTTTCGGATCTACTGTCGGGCCTGCAGGTGTCCGATCCCATCAGCAGAGATCTGCTCAGGCTCGATGGAGTTGCTTCATCGCTGGAGCAGAGTATCCCCTCACTGGAAACTGTGGCGAATGTGCTCGCAGGGCAGAAGGATATTCTCACTGAAGTCCCGAATATCTGGCCAGTCAAGAACAATCTCGGACACATAACCATGTATTTCGGGCAGAACGAAAATCCCTTTTCAACAGGGCAGTGGTATCTGCATACCGGTATCGATATTTCCACCAACCGCGTAGGAGACCCCATCTTGGCCACTGCGGACGGCAAGGTGATCGATGTACATTACGATCCCAGTCTTGGAAATTCAGTTACCATTCAGCACAGCCATGGGTTTACTACGCGGTACGGACATTTGCGGAGTTTTGCGGTCAAGAAAGGGCAGAAGGTGTCGCAGGGAGACGTGATTGGATGGCTTGGCAATACGGGACGGACAACAGGACCTCATCTCCACTATGAGGTATACCTCGGGACCAGCCTCATCGATCCGCTGAGGTTTTTGAGCATACGGAAGGAATTCCATGAGTAGGTCGGACAGGCTGCACGCAGGAGATCTTGTGGTAGGTCCCCAAGTTTCGGTGGAAGGCAAGGTTGTTCTTTCGGGCCCCGGAATGGTGCGCATCGAGGGAGAATTCTCCGGAACCATCCGGTGTAAGGGTACAGTTATCATTGCAGAAGGTGCGGTGGTGCATGCTGATATTCAGGCCGGTGCCCTTGTGGCTGCCGGTTTTTTCGAGGGCAGTGCAGAAGTGGAAGACCAGGTGCGGGTTACTGCGGGGGCCGAGGTGCGCGCGGATTGCGCAGGAAAGGGTCTGGTACTTGAACCTGGGGCACGATTCAATGGAAAATTCGAACGGCGTCAGCCTGTGTCCGCTGGCAAGGGCGAAGCGAAGGCTGGTCTTACAGGAGAAGAACATGATCGATGATTACCTTCCTCATGACCATGAGGATGACAATAGTACGCTGTTTCAGGAAGAGCATGAAGCCGATCTGGTGGAAGAGCGGATGGCTGTGCGAAAAAGTGCAGCAGTGGATGAGATTCCCCAACCCGTCTATCGCCTTAAGATGCTGCATTCGAGTGAGACTTTCCATGCCTATTATGTACCGCCTTCCGTGATTCCACGCTTCATGCCCCAATGTGTTCTGGAAGCTGCGCTCGAGGGACCGCGCGCCGAATCGCCTCAAGCCGCTGCATCCCCGCCAGAAGGGCAGGTGCAAAAGACCTGCGAACACATTGAAGCCATGTATGCAGCCCAGGATGCAGAGTCTGGGCAGAGCGCATCGACGCTGGGCATGACTGAGTTCGTCATCCCGCCCCGTTCGCTGGTCATCGCACCGACCAAGTATGGTCGAGATCTTGTGATAGTGCTGGGAGTAGTACGCGACCTTTCGGTGGTAAACGCCGATGAGCTTGTGCTGATCGAGCGCCCCGCGACGGTGGATGATTACAGGCGATACCTCGAGAATCTCGAGCATGAAAAGGAAGCCTTCGAGCGATGCAGGGAGCGCATTGAAGCGCACAATCTGCCCATGAAGCTTGTCTCGGCGCACACATTGCTGGAAGACAGCAAGCTATTGTTCTACTTTACTGCAGAGAGCAGGGTTGACTTCCGCGATCTGGTGCGGGACCTTGTGGGTATTTTCCATACGCGTATCGAGCTCAGGCAGATTGGGGTGCGTGATGAGGCGAGGGTTACGGGCGGCTGTGGAGTATGCGGCCGTGTGCTCTGCTGTCATGGACTTTCGGACAAGCTCAACCCTGTCTCGATCAAGATGGCCAAAGATCAGAACCTTTCGCTCAATTCACTCAAGATTTCGGGCCCCTGCGGCAGGCTCTTGTGCTGTCTCAGCTATGAGCATCAGTTCTACAGGGATGCGCGGCGCGAACTACCGAACGAGGGAACCCGCTTTGTCTGGGACGGCACGCAGTTCAAGGTCATTGAGGTGAATGTCCTGTCGAACCGCGTGCGCCTTGCAGGCGAGGATGGGCGGATTCTCGACATGAATGCTGGAAGGCTCAAATACTCGGAAGGCCACTGGACAGTAATGGAAGAAACCTGATCAATTCGACTTTGCGAGTTCCTGCCCGGCCTTCTTTACACAAGGTTGAGAGCACTACCCAGGATCACACATAGCTGTGCAAGCCCCTCAAGAGGAAGTTCACCCCAAAAAACGTGAACATAGCAATGAGAAAGCCCAGTATCACCAGCACCGGCATGACCCTGCTCGTGTTCTTGCGCACCAGCCTGAAGTGCAGGTAGGCAGTGTAGGTGAGCCAGGTAATGAGCGCCCAGGTTTCCTTGGGATCCCAGCCCCACCACCTGCCCCAGGCATTTTCAGCCCAGATGGCACCGAAGACCAGGGCACCCGCCGTAAAGATGGGGTAGCCGATTGCAATGCTCGTATAGGTAAGCCGGTCGAAGCGGCGCCGTTGTTCCTCATCTTTTGCTGCAAGCTGGAGGATGGCAGTCACGAGCCCCACTGCAAAGAAAATCTCGCCGATAAAGGTGAAGGACACGTGGAGCACCAGCCAGCCCGACTGCAGGGCAGGCACCGGCGGCCGTATGTCGGATGGGGCCAGCGGGGAAGAAGCGATCGCCAGAAATATGATGGCGATGATATTGAGAGCGAATGGCAGGGCTTTGGAATCGGCCGTCTGACGCAGCTTCGCGAGCGCAAAGACCATGAGCGCGGCCAGCATGGAAAGGAAAAGCAGGCTTTCGTAGAGATTCGTGAGCGCAAAGAATTGTATGGCAATGCTGCGCTGCACAACCGTGACGGCAAGCAGAAGACCTGCCGCCAGCGATACCCAGGGCGAAACGCGCTCGCGCGCGCCAGTCCGGAAGAGCCAGATTCCCTGCAAAACCTGTGAAAGTACGAGCAAGACAAAGGCAAATGTTGCGATCATGCGGACAATCCTTTCAGTTTGCGGACATAGGTGAGCACGGTTCCCGCCATGGCGAGCAGAATGCCAGCCAGGACAAGGGGGAACCATGGATCGGTCTTGACTTTGAGGCCCGACAGATACTGCGTCTGGTATTCTGCCAGCGTGAAAGAGCTGACTGTGTCGCCGGGGCGGGCACGAACCATAGTACGCGTCCCCTGCTGTTCTACCAGAAATACAGCTGTCGGCGCAACAGGAGCTCCCTGGGGGGCAGGCGGCTCTTCGGTTGCCATGAAGAGCATTGAACCCTGGGGGATGGTGATTCTGCTGCCGCCATGGAGTACGATACGTTTGCCTTCGCTGTCGGTCAGCACGGGGTGGATGATCGTTTTCCAGTCATACTGGTAGATGGTATAGCCCTTTCCCTTGAAAGGTGCGTTCACCTTGATGGTAAGCGGTTTTCCCTGCGGTATCTCTGGCTTGTCTGATACCGGAGCCTGGGCGGGCGCAGCAGGGGTCTCTCCAGCGGCAGGTATGGAAGCCAATTCTAGCACCTTGATACCCAGCATGTCTGCGCTCAGTGCATAGCCTTCTTCTCCCAAAGTATCGCCAGCGACGCTGTCTCCGTGAGGATCCTCCACAGGCGCAGGACCCAGAACCCCTTCGGTAATCCATGCCCGCACTCTTCCGCTTTCGTAGGTTTCCTGCCTCAGGTTGGTAAGATAGAGTACCTGTCCGTCAGGAAGATGGATGTGCTGACCCAGCCCAGCATGATAGATTTTCTCAGTTCTGGTGCGCGCGGTCAGCAAGCTGCCAAAAATGATGATGATGAGCCCGAGGTGCAGAAGATCAGGGCCATGCCTCCTTGCCTTGCGCGGCTTGGAGAGCTCGCCTCCGAGCCTGTGGACGGTACACACGGTCAAGTTCGTGGTGAACAGTGCTACCACGAGCAGAAAGACGCGGGACGTGAAAAGCCTGTCAAAGCCAATCCATAGCACAAGCCGTGCAACCGAAGGCATGCGGCTGAAATAGAAATCGGCTGGCTTGCCCTGCGGGATAATGCCCCCTGCTACTGCCAGAAGAGCCAGAATGACGAGCAGCACCGCTGCGAGCTTGAGAGAGCGAAGAAAGGAATAGAGCCTGTCCAGAATCGTATTCATGAATCCTGCCTATTATACATGAACATATGAAGAAAGCGGAGCAAGCGCCCCGCTTTTCTTCTGAAATTCGAGCAGAACCGACTGCCGAAGTGGCGGCCTGTGATCAGTGAGGCTCGTGGCAGGACACGCAGGTCATCTTGCCTTCCTGATCTTCGGCGTGGCAGGAGAGGCATCCTGCGGTCTGGTCATCGACCTTGAAGGTTGCGACGAACTTGCCGGCCTTCCATGCGTTGAGAAGCTCAACCGCCTTGGCTGCGACGTCTCCGGTGAGGCGGGCACAGCGCTCCTTGCGCTCGGGCGTGGGGAGCAGGAAGCCCGACTTGGCGATCCACTTGGCATTGGACACGTGGCAGAGCGGCGAATCAGCTACAGAGGTAACCAGCTCGAGTTTTGGGTGATCCTTCTTGGAATACTTAAAACCTCCAGCAGCAGCGATAGCTGTCGACTCAGCACTGGGGAAGGGGAAGCGAGTATACCATCCGAGAAGCTCGCCTACGAGCTTGTTGGTATCCGCATCGGGGCAGACCAGGTTGATCGCGGCAGCAGCGCCATTCAGTGCGCCGCAGATGGTTCCCCAGTTTGCGAAACCGCCGCGCCCATAGCCAAGCATGCGCAGGGGGATCTGGTTATAGGGGCCGCCAACCTTTTCGCGCAGCATTGAGGCTACCGCATAGAAAGCACCAAAAGAACAGCCAGCCTGCCAGTATCCTGCATGTCCTCTGAGCCTTGCTTCCTCGGGGTCGAGCTCGACATAGGGAAGCGGTGCTTCTGCGACAGGGCCGGTCTGACTCTGGGCTCCGACTGCGCTGGTTCCGAATACGAGTGCACCGGCAGCGACACCGAGTCCGATTCCGGTAGTCTTCAGAAAGCTGCGGCGGGAAACATCCTTTTCCATCAGTTTTTCAACATCAGCCATGATCCTTCCTCCTCAAAGGCGTCAAATTCTCCATCACGAATATAGTATAGCATCAGGTCGGAAAATTGCAATATATAAATCAAAAATTATATTTATATTATTATTTATAAAATATTAGAGATATAATATATAAAAAGCAAAAAGGCGCAGCGCCCGGCTGGGGCCTGGCTGCGCCTTTGCCAGTTCAGGATGGGCTGTAGATTATTTCTTGTCCTCGACGATTCTTATATGCAGCTCATCGAGCTGGCGCTGGTCGACCACGTTCGGGCACTGGTCCATGGGGCTTACCGCAAAGGAATTCTTCGGGAAGGCGATGACTTCCTTGATGGAGGTTTCGCCTGCCATCAGCATGACGAGGCGGTCGAATCCAGGCGCTATGCCGCCGTGCGGAGGAGGACCATACTTGAAGGCTTCCAGCAAAAAGCCGAATTTCTGCTGGGCCTGCTCGTCGGTCATGCCGACAATGCGGAAGATGCGCTTCTGAAGTTCCGGATCATGGATTCTGATGGAACCGGAGGCAATTTCGTAGCCGTTGAGCACGAGGTCGTACAGGTCGCCCTTCACTGAGCCTGGGTCGGATTCCAGCGTGGCGTGATACTGAGCCTGAGGCATGGTAAACATGTGGTGCGCGGCTTCCCAGCGTCCTTCTTCCTCATTGAACTCGAAGAGGGGGAAGTCGACGATCCAGGCAAAGGCAAAGACATTGGGATCCAGAAGGCCAAGGTCCTTGCCGAGCTGACTGCGGACGGCTCCAAGGGCAGTGCAGGCGGTTTTGCGGTTTTCGTCAGCCACGAAGAGGATGAGATCGCCGGGCTTTGCTCCAAGAACCGAAAGGACGCGGCCGTGGTCCGAGAAGAATTTAGAAACGCCGCCTTCGAGCGCGCCGGCCTGATTGACCTTCATCCAGGCGAGGCCTTTGGCTTTGTACACTTTCGCTTTCTGTTCGAGCTCTTCGATCTGGCGGCGCGAATAGTCAGCTTTGCCGGGTACGACGAGGGCTTTGACCGCGCCTTTTCTGGCAAGCGCGTCATGGAATGCCTGGAAGGAACAGCTGCTGTCGACAAGGGCTGAGGCATTCTGCAGTTCCATGCCGAAGCGCAGGTCGGGCTTGTCGGTGCCGAAGCGCTCCATAGCCTCGTCGTAGGGGATGCGCACAAACTTCTCTGGCAATTCGACGCCGAGGGTTTTGCGGAAGAGGTGGCCCATGAGCCCTTCGATCAGGTTGAGCACATCCTCGCGGGTGACAAAGCTCATTTCGATATCGATCTGGGTGAATTCGGGCTGGCGGTCGCCGCGCGAGTCTTCGTCGCGGTAACAGCGGGCGAGCTGGAAGTATTTGTCGAAGCCAGAAACCATCAGAATCTGCTTGTACAGCTGGGGCGACTGGGGCAGGGCGTAGAACTTGCCGGGATACAGGCGTGAGGGGACGAGGTAGTCGCGGGCGCCTTCCGGCGTCGAGCGGATGAAGGTCGGTGTTTCTATTTCGTAAAAGCCCTTGCCGACAAGATATTCGCGCACGGCGAAGGCAGCCTCGTGCCGCAGGCGGATTTTTTTCTGCATGGAGAAGGAACGCAGATCGAGATAGCGGTAGGTAAGCCGCATGTCTTCCTTGGCGTCGGTGCGCTCGTCGATCATGAAGGGGAGCGGTGCACAGCGCGAGAGAATCTGGATGTTCTCGGCTTTGACTTCGATTTCACCTGTTTCCATGGCTGGATTGACCATGGTGTCGGGACGGGGACGCACAGTGCCGCGGATGGCGACGCAGTATTCCATTTTGAGCTCTGCTGCGGTGTCGAGGAGCTCCTTTGCAGAATCTGCGTCGACTACTACCTGTGTGATGCCATAGCGGTCGCGCAGGTTGATGAAGGTGATGCCGCCGTGGTCGCGCTTGCGGTGGACCCAGCCATTGAGGACGACGGACTTGCCGATATCGCCAGCGCGCAGCTGGCCGCAGGTGACGGTTCTCTGTTCGAAGAGCATAGTGCGCTTATTCTACAGAGAGAAAGCGATAACGGCAAGGATGCAGATGGGGCGGGCATGCAGATTGTACAGCTGCATGCGGGGCTTTGCTGCCCGGCTGTATGGCCGCCATAGGAAATTTCGGTATATTTGGAAGAAAGCAAAGTACAAGGAGGATGATAATGCTGAAGGAAGGAATGAAAGCGCCTGATTTTGCCCTCGAGGATGAGCTTGGCAAGGTGTGGACGCTGGCGGATTTTGCGGGGAAGAAGTTTGTGCTGTATTTCTACCCCCGGGACAATACCCCCGGATGCACCACGGAAGCCTGCGGATTCCGGGACCGATATGATGCTTTCCGCGAGAGAGGCATCGAAGTGGTGGGCATAAGCCCCGATACGCCTGCCTCGCATCGCAAATTCAAGGAGAAATTTTCGCTGCCCTTTATTCTCCTGTCCGATCCTGAAAAAAAAGTGCTCGCCGCCTATGGAGCCTGGGGCGAGAAAACCATGTACGGCAAAAAAACAATGGGAGTGATACGCTCGACCTATGTTATCGATGAAAAAGGGTTCATCGTGAAGATTTTTCCGAAGGTTAGCCCTGACAAGCATGTGCATGAGCTGTTGGAGATATTGTAGATATTGTTACAAGAACTCTGTGGCTGGCGGTAGCTGGAAGCTCACGATAAGAGAGGTGCAGGCCTGGTTCAAGGTGCAGACTTATGTGCCGAGAGCAGTCTGAGCTGTTCGAGCGCGCTTTCCAGATGGTGGCGCTGGGCTTTTTCGGCACGTGCGGCATCGCCAGCTTCTATCGCATCAACAATTTCGCGGTGTTCGTCAACGATTTTCGAAGGCCAGCCGGGAAGCGCCAGCAATCTGACCCGGCTCATGCTGATATACCTGTCCATAGTGGCCGAAAGGGCTTCATACAGGCGGGTGAGCAGAGGGTTGTGCGCGGCATTGACAATCTGCATGTGCAGAAGTGAGTCCCACTGGGCGCCTTTTGAAGCTCCTCCATCGGGTTCCTGGTGAGCCTGAATGAGCATATCGATGCATTGTTTCATTCGGGTGAGTTCTTCGTCGCGGCGTCTTAGAGCTGCAAGCCCGGCGATCGGTACTTCCACTACTTTTCGCATTTCCATCACATGGATCAGCATTTCATCCGGCCAGAGCGAAACAAACTTGAGGCCTGAAGCGAAGTCCTCGGCATAGGGATTGATGATGAAGGCCCCCTGGCGCTCGCGGATTTCCAGATATCCCATGGCCTCCAGTGTGATCATGGCTTCTCTGAGGAGGTTCCGGCTGACTCCCAGCGAAATCGCCAGCTCGCGTTCTGGAGGAAGCCTGCGTTCCTTGGCATCGATGTCATCTGCGAGAGCCATCTGCTGAATCATGGATTTGAGCTGTTCGACTAATTCCTGGCGCTTTCGTTCCATAGGCATTCCTTATAGCGCTTGCCTGCAGAAAGCATGCGGCGCTGAGCATAAAAATGCATGTTTTTGCATAACCCCATATTGACTGAATTGTAGCATAGTGGTAGCATGAAACGCAATATGGTACTGCCATGGTAGTACCAGACAGGAGGTTTGTCATGAAAAAATTGCTGGTAGGTGCACTTCTGTGCAGCTTGCTTCTTGTGCCGGTATTCGCTATCGATATCAAGCTCGCCCATGTGGTCAACGAGCAGGATTCCTTCCATCTGGCGGCGCTCAAGTTCAAGGAACTTGCGGAAAAGTATACCAACGGCGAAGTGAAGGTAACCATTTATCCCAATGCAGTCCTTGGCGATGAGCGTACCCTGCTCGAGCGCATGAAGATGGGTATCGTCGATGCGGGAATCATCACGTCGGGGCCTTTTGTAAACTTCGTGCCAAGATTCGGTGTGGTCGATCTTCCCTTCCTTTTCCGGGATCCCGAGCATGCCTACAAAGTGCTCGATGGTCCCATCGGGGATCAGCTCTTTGCAGAGCTCGAAAGCCAGGGCTGGAAGGGTATCGCCTGGGCTGAGCGCGGCTTCCGCAATCTGACCAACAACCGCAAGCCGGTGAACAAGCCGGAGGATATCGCGGGGCTCAAGATACGCCTCATGCAGAACCCCATCTATGTCGATTCCTTCAAGGCTCTTGGTGCCAATGCGGTTCCCATGGCGTGGACCGAAGCGCTCACAGCGCTCCAGCAGCATACGATCGATGGCCAGGAAAACCCTCTGAACGTCATCGTGTCATTCAAGCTGTACGAAAGCCAGAAATATCTAGCCATTACACGGCATGCCTATGCTCCGGCTCCGCTCATCATGAGCATGATGACCTGGAAGAAGCTCACTCCCGCCCAGCAGGCCGCCATTGTCAAAGCCGGACGCGAAGCGGCGCAGTACGAGCGCGATTACAACAACAAGAACGAGGATGTATGGCTCAAGGAGCTTGCGGACAAGGGCATGGTCATCACGCGGCCGGACCTTTCCGCCTTCCTGAAGGCTGTGAAGCCTGTCTATGACCAGTATGCTGAAAAGTTCGGCAAGGATCTGGTCGACAGGATTCTGCAGACGAAATAGCGGCTCAAGGGAGGAATCAATGTCCCATTCCGGCGCTTCAGGCCAGAATTCCTCCCTGCTGCACCACATCAGCGACAGAGCGAACGCAATTACGGAAGGGGTGCTCTTTGCATCCCTTCTTGTGCTGGTGGTGGTGACATTTCTGCAGGTGGTGTTCAGGTTTTTCTTTACAGCGCTCAGCTGGTCGGAGGAGCTTTCGAGCTTTCTTCTGGTCTGGGTGAGCCTTCTGGGAGCTGCGGTCGGCATCAAGCGCGGCAGTCATATCGCAGTGACCTTTCTTGTTGAGAAGCTTTCACCGAAGGCTCGGCGCGTGATGCAGACCTTCATCGGGCTGCTCGGGCTCGGGTTTTTCGGCATTGTCGTGTGGTACGGCGGGGTGCTGATGCAGACCGAGGCTTCGCAGGTCACGCCGGCGATGGGGCTGTCCATGCGCTGGATCTACCTCATGTATCCGGTGTGCGGTACGCTCATCATTTTGCACATCGTGGATACTATCGCCGAAGCATGGCGGAAGGAGGCATGATGGGCTATGTCCTTTTTGGCGCGTTCTTCGCGCTCATGCTGATCGGCGTTCCGATCGGGCTTGCGATCGGGCTGTCCGCGCTCATCGTTTTTGCATCCATGGGAATTCCGCTCCAGATGGTGCCGCAGACCCTGCTCGAGGGGAACAACTCCTTTGCGCTGGTGGCGGTGCCTTTCTTTGTGCTGGCGGGTGACATTCTTGCCAAAGGAGGGATTTCGGAACGCATCGTTGCTTTTGCGGAGGCGGCGCTGGGGAGGGTGCGCGGGGGGCTTTCGGTGGTGGCGGTGCTGGCGTCGATGTTCATCGCCGCGATTTCGGGCTCGGGGGCTGCAACGACGGCAGCAGTGGGCGCTTCGCTTTTGCCGGACATGAAGGCGAAGAAGTACGATCTGGCCGAGTCGGCGGCACTCATTGCTGCGGGCGGCACGATCGGGGTGGTCATTCCGCCGAGCGTGCCCATGGTGCTCTATGCGGTCATTGCAGGCGAATCGGTGGCGAAGCTCTTTGTCGGGGGCTTTGTCCCCGGCTTTCTGATGGGCCTGGGGCTCATCGTCTGGGCAGGATTCAAGGCCCGGCAGAGGGGCTATCCAAGGGGCGAGAAGGCGAGGCTGAAAGAGGTGTGGTCGAAGTTCCTGTCTTCATTCTGGGGGCTCATGGCGCCAATCATCATCCTGGGCGGTATTTTCAGCGGCATCTTCACGCCTTCGGAGGCGGCCGCGGTTGCCGTGGTGTATTCGGTCATTGTGGCAGCCTTTGTTTACAAGTCCCTGACATTCAAGAAATTCTATCAGCTGGTGGTGGGAGCGGGGGTCACGTCAGCGCTCATCATGTTCATCATTGCTACTGCGAAACTCTTTGGCTGGGGGCTGGCTTTCTATCAAATTCCGCAGGCGGTTGCTTCCGCAATGCTGAGCCTTACGCGCAATATTCCCTTCCTGGTCTATCTGATGATCGGCGTTATCGTGTTGCTGGCGGGCATGTTCATGGAGACTGCTTCAGCATTGATCATTCTTACGCCGATCTTCATCCCTGCCGTGATGGGGGTAGGCGGGAATCTGGTGCATTTTGGGGTTGTGCTGGTCATAGGGCTTGCCATAGGCATGGCGACGCCGCCTGTGGCAATCGATATCTATGTGGCTTCGGCGATTACGGGGCTCCCCATGGGCAAGATCGCAAGGCCGATTCTGCCCATGGTGCTCATTTTGATTCTCGTGTTTTTTATTGCAATGTATGTGCCGGACATTGTGCTGGCACTGCCGCGGCTGGTGATGGGAAATGTATAAGGCGAAAGGAAGAAAACTATGAAAAGCGATCAGGCAAAGAAAGGGGTGAGCAGGGCTCCGCACCGCTCGCTGATGAAGGCAAATGGATTTACCGACTGGGAAATCGAGCGGCCGTGGATTGGGGTGGCGAATGCCTTCAATCAGATTATTCCGGGACATACGCATCTGCGCAGGATTACGGAGGCGGTGAAGGCAGGCGTGTATGCTGCCGGGGGGCTTCCCATCGAATTTCCCACGATCGGGGTGTGCGATGGGATTGCGATGAATCATATCGGGATGAAGTTTTCTCTGCCCTCGCGGGAACTCATCATGGATTCCATCGAGGTCATGGCGAGGGGGCATGCCTTTGATGCGCTCGTGCTGGTGACTAACTGCGACAAGATCATTCCGGGTATGGCGATGGCGGCGGCGAAGCTGAACATCCCGGCGATTGTGGTGTCGGGAGGGCCTATGCTGGCAGGGCGCTATCGCGAGCGGGACATCGATCTTTCAACAATGTTCGAAGCAGTGGGAAAGCATGCTGCGGGAGCACTCTCGCTGGAAGAGCTTTCAGAGCTTGAGGATCTGGCCTGCCCGGGCTGTGGCTCCTGTGCGGGCATGTTCACAGCCAACACCATGAACTGCATGATGGAGGCTCTGGGCCTGGCTCTGCCGGGCAATGGAACGATTCCGGCTGTTTATGCAGCACGGGAAAGGCTCGCCAAGGATGCGGGCAGGGCGATCATGGCGCTGGTCGAGCGAGACATCAGACCGAAGGAAATTCTTACGCGCAAGGCTTTCGAGAATGCGGTGGCGGTGGATCTGGCGCTGGGCGGTTCGACCAACACAGCGCTCCATCTGCCGGCTATCGCGCACGCCGCGGGGGTGGACTTTCCGCTCGATCTTTTTAACGAGATTGGGGAGCGGGTGCCGCATCTCTGCAGTCTTTCGCCGGCGGGGCCCTACCATATTCAGGATCTGTATGCGGCGGGCGGTGTGCAGGCGGTCATGGCGCGGCTTGCAGAGAAGAATCTCATCCATGAGGATGCGCTGTCGGTAACTGGAGGGACGGTGGGAGAGCATCTTCGCCGCGCGCGGGTGCGGGATGATGAGGTTATCCGCCCGCTCGACCGGCCCTATCATGAGAAGGGCGGGCTCGCGATTCTGCATGGTTCGCTTGCTCCGGAAGGTTCGGTGGTCAAGCAGTCTGCCGTTGCGCCTGAGATGCTGGTCCATACGGGGCCGGCGCGCGTGTTTAACAGCGAAGAAGAGGCCTACGCTGCCATCATGGACCAGAAGATCCATGACGGCGATGTAGTGGTAATCCGCTACGAGGGGCCGAAGGGCGGGCCGGGCATGCGCGAAATGCTCTCGCCTACGGCGGCGCTTGCGGGGCTCGGCAAGGACAAGACGGTGGCTCTGCTCACGGATGGCCGCTTCTCGGGGGCGACGCGGGGAGCGGCGGTAGGGCATGTGTCGCCTGAGGCTGCGGCGGGAGGCCCCATCGCCCTGGTGCAGGAAGGCGATCTGATTCGCATCGATATTCCAGGAAAGAAAATAGATCTGCTGGTCGATGAGGCGGAGCTTGCGCGGCGAAGGGCTGCATGGAAGCCATGGGTCCAGCCGGTGGAGAGCGATTTCCTGGACAGGTACAGGAGAGTGGTAACGTCGGGGGCACGTGGGGCGGTGTTGGATTAATCGGTAGTGCTCTCAACCTTGTGTAAAGATTTGAAGGAAAGAGGCAAACCGGTGCGATACACTCTATGACCGCTTCTGCGGTCAGGGAGGTATGCTGTGCACTGGTTTGCCTTCTGTCCGAATCCTGGCTGTGCCTACCACAAGGCAGCGCCAGACAGGCCCTGGGCCTGGGCCACAGGCTGGTATGCCACCAAGGCCTTCGGGAAGGTGCGGCGCTATCGCTGCAGCTGCTGTGGCAAGAGTTTTTCCACGCAGACATTCTCCACCCACTACTACCTCAAGCGCATACTCTCCTACCGTGAGCTGTTGTATCGGCTTGCGGCGGGGGAGAGCCTGAGGGGTATGAGCCGGTCTTTGGGCTGTTCGCTGTCGCTGCTTGCGAACCGTTTTGAGCGGCTGG
>Ga0101944_10000444_pt1 | contig 121033 bp, 110 predicted proteins | sample DewCreD2012metaG_FD_75245 | JGI IMG/M metagenome (GOLD analysis project Ga0101944, IMG submission 75245) | Hot spring sediment bacterial and archeal communities from British Columbia, Canada, to study Microbial Dark Matter (Phase II) - Dewar... ...
GTCGAATTCCAAGATGAGGGGTTCGATGCGCTCCCATAATTCATCCGGAACTTCCCAGATTGTCGGCAAGGGTTTCTTTTTCTTCATTGCTCATCCTCCTTTGTGGGCAAGTACATTATATGCTTTCAAAGGGTTTTGAGATAGTTTCTTATTGCCCACTGCTTCCTGTTAGAAGGGCACCGCGATGATTGCTATTTTGCCACGTGGAGCGCGCATGGAGTTGAAGGTCATACGTGGGAAGTACTCGATATTCTCTCGCAGAACGACGCGCTGATATTCGCCGACCTGCACAGCAAACTCAGCAAGCGCGGCGTAACGGAGGAAGTCCACGCAGGAGATATGAGAGAACTCATCAGGCGCGGGTGGGCGGAGGAAAGAGCAGGCGGAGTAAATGCCACCGACGCGGGCAGGCAGGTTCGGGCGGAGGTCGAAGCGGAGACGGAACGTCTCTTCTTCGCGGCATGGTTGTGTTTGAATGAGTCCGAGTTGGAGGAATTGTCCAATCTCACAGAGCAATTGCGCGACGGGTTTCGAAGTTTGAATGAGCAATGAAAGGTGCGCCCAACACCTCGCACAGCGGACAGGGCTTCGCCCTGAGGCTACGAGGCGGTTTTGTTGGCAATGGGTGGATTGCCACAGAGTTTTTTCCGTCGCCGGGCTGGCATACCTACTCGCTTGGGCTATAATGTGAAAACCATGCCCAACCGCCTTGCATCCACCACCTCCCCCTATCTTCTTCAACACGCAAACAATCCTGTGGACTGGTACCCGTGGGGCGAAGAAGCGCTTGCCAAAGCCCGCGCCGAAAACAAGCCCATCTTCCTCAGCATCGGATACGCCGCCTGTCACTGGTGTCACGTCATGGCGCACGAGTCGTTCGAAGACTCTGAAACCGCCGCCTTCATGAACGAGCACTTCGTCAACATCAAGGTGGACCGCGAAGAACGCCCCGACCTCGACGCCATCTACATGCAAGCAACCGTCGCCATGACCGGCTCCGGCGGCTGGCCCATGTCCGTCTTCCTCACTCCTGACTTGCGCCCTTTTTTTGCCGGCACCTACTTTCCTCCCGCGCCTCGTTACAACATGCCCTCCTTCAAGGACGTGCTCAGCGGCATTGTCCGCGCCTGGAAGGAACAGCCCGCCGAAATCCTCCGCGTCAGCGAAGAAGTCACAACGCATCTCAGGCAGGCGCTCAACCCCAACCTCCCTGCTGACGCTGCCTTTACCCAAGCCCACCTCGATGCCGCGGTCAAAAACCTGCTCGACTCCTACGATTGGGGCTACGGCGGCTGGGGCACAGCGCCCAAATTCCCCCAGCCGATGAGCATCGAATTCCTCCTCCGCCGCCACAGCCAGGGCAACACCGACGCCCTCAAACCCGCCCTGCATGCCCTTCACTTCATGGCGCGCGGCGGCATGTACGACGTGGTCGGCGGCGGCTTCTCACGCTACAGCGTGGACAACTTCTGGCGCGTTCCACACTTCGAAAAAATGCTCTACGACAACGCCCAACTGGCGCGCGCCTACCTTCACGCCTGGCAAATCACGGGCGACCCATTCTTCGAGCGCATCGTCCGCGAAACCCTCGACTTCATCGCCCGCGAAATGACCCACCCCCTCGGCGGCTTCTACTCCAGCCTCGACGCCGACTCGGAAGGCGAAGAAGGGAAATTCTACGTCTGGACACTCGAACAAGTCCGCGAAACATTGAAAGACGAATCGGAATTTTTCGAAGCGGCTTACGGAATCACCTTCAAAGGCAACTGGGAGGGCAAGACGGTTTTACAACGCGCCTTGGATGACGCCTCACTCGCCGCCCGCTTCAAACTGGACCTCGAAACTGTTCCCGCCAAACTGGCTGGGTGCCACGCCCGTTTGCTCGCCGTCCGAAACTCCCGCACCCGCCCCGCCACCGACGACAAAATCCTCACCTCCTGGAACGGACTCATGCTGGCAGCCCTCGCCGAAGCGGCGCGCCTCATTCCTCCAGACGACGATGATACAAAATCGGCATCTTTGCTGCTTGCTCCATTGAACACCAATTATCACAGTCTGGCTACGCGCAACGCAGAGTTTTTACTCTCCGCCCTCCGCCCAAACGGAAAACTCAGGCACGCTTGGCGGGAAGGGCGCATTACAAACGAAGTCTTCCTCGATGACTACGCCGCGCTCATCATCGGTCTGCTCGAACTCTATCAGACCGACTTTCAAAATAAATGGTTTGCCGCCGCCAAAGAACTGGCAGACGAAATGATCGAACTATTCAGCGACCCATCAGGCGGCTTCTTCGACACAGCCCAAGGCGGCAGTCAACTTCTCCTGCGCCCCAAAGACCTGCAAGACAACGCCACCCCATCGGGAAATGCGCTGGCGTGCGAAGCCTTGTTGAAACTTGCCGAGTTCACCGGCCAGGGAAAATACCGCGACCTGGCGGAAAAAGCGCTGCGGCTCGTCGTCGGCATGGCGACCCGCTATCCTGCCGCCTTTGCGAGGTGGCTGTCTGCGGCGGATATGGCTGGGGGGAACGTGAAGCAGGTTGCAGTCGTGTACGGACGCGCTGAACAAGGTCAAAGCGAGGTGGGTGGAGAGAATGCGTCGGCGCTGATTCGGGCTATCCAATCCCGCTTTTTGCCCAATGTCGTTTTGGCTGTGTCCGCCTATCCGCCTGAAGAGGATGCGCCTGCCCTTTTACGTGACCGCCCGCTCAAGGAAAACAAGCCTACGGCTTATGTATGCGAGGGATTTGTCTGCAAGTCCCCCGTGACAAGCGTCGAAGAATTGAAGAAACTGTTGTAATCAAAAGGCTCCTGCGCGGAGCCTTTTGATTTTATTTGGGTTCGATGTTGCCTTGAGAGTCGGTCTGGCTGTCTTTCTTTTCATCTCCGCTCAACCCCTCGCGGAAAGATTTGATGCCCTTGCCGAGTTCGCCGGCGATTTTGCCAATGCGGCCCGGCCCGAAAAGCAGAAGGATAATCACCAGAAGGATGATCAGTTCTGTAGGTCCAAGACGTGAAAACATGGGGACTCCTTATTTCAGTGTTTTGTGTATCGTACCACAATCAAGGTTAATGCGCCATTATAGTTCGCGGCGGAAGATGATGCCCTCGATGAAGCGGATGACACGGCGCACAAACGAGCGGATGCGTCCAAGCGCGCGATATTGAGACGGGCGCACATGCCCTTTGCTTGGGAGCGGTCCCGTCCACTCGGCGGCGAGGGCGCCCCATGTCAGCCCGGCGCCAAAGCCCACCATGACGAACTTATCGCCGCCTTTGAGTTGTCCTTTTTCGACCGCCTCGACGGCGGCAATGGGAATGGAGGCGGTGGAGGTGTTGCCGTAGCGGTCGAGGTTGACGATGAATTTGTCCATCGGTTGTTTGAGCCCGCGTGCCGCCGCTTCGATGATGCGGATGTTGGCTTGATGCGGCACGATCCAATTGACGTCTTCGATGCTTAAACCCGCGGCTTCCAGCGCTTCGAGTGTTGCCTGAGCCATCACGCGAGTGGCAAAGCGAAAGACTTCTTTCCCATCCATTTCGATGAAATGCTTCCCTGCATGGACGGTCGCTTCACTGGCAGGGAGGGCGCTCCCGCCGCCGGAGATGGCAAGCAGGTCGCCGCCGGAACCGTCGGAGTGCATGACGGCGGAATAGACGCCGCCGGGTTTCTCGCTTGCCTGCAAGACGAATGCGCCGGCGCCGTCGCCGAACAGGATGCAGGTGTTGCGGTCTTTCCAGTTGACGAAGCGGGAAAGGGTCTCTGAACCGATAACGAGCGCGTTTTTGATGGAGCCGCTGCGGATTGCCTGCGCCGCCATGTTGGTCGCGTAAATGAAACCGGAGCAAGCCGCCAGCAGGTCGAAGGCGCCGGCTTTAGTGGCGCCGATTTGGTCTTGGATGAGACAGGCAGTGGCGGGGAAGAGGTAGTCCGGCGTGGAGGTGGAGCAGATGATCAAGTCGAGGTCGGTGGGGCGCAGGTTGGCAACCGTCAACGCCTTGAGCGCCGCTTCCACTCCCAGCGAGGAGGTGGTCTGTCCGTCTTTGGCAATCCGCCGTTCGCGAATGCCGGTGCGTTCCCGAATCCACTGGTCGCTGGTTTCGACCATTTTGGAGAGGTCGTCGTTGGTCAGAATGGTTTCAGGCACCGACATCCCCCAGCCTGTGATGTGTGCGTATGGCATACCGTACTCCTTCAGTGCATCAGCGGGCAAAAGAAGCGCCCGCGAACTTGCTTCTCACCCCTTGAATTGGCTAAATACGAGAGTGGCATTGTGCCCGCCGAAGCCGAACGAATTGGACATGGCGTGCCGGATGACCGCCTTGCGCGGCTGATTGGGGACATAATCCAAATCGCATTCGGGGTCGGGAGTGTGATAGTTGATGGTGGGTGGGATGACACCCTCGCGCATGGCAAGGATGCTGAACACCGCCTCCACCGCCCCCGAAGCGCCCAATAAATGCCCGGTCATGGATTTGGTGGATGAGACGGGGATTTTATACGCCTGCTCGCCGAAGACGGTTTTGATGGCGGCGGTTTCGCTTTTGTCGTTGAGCGGCGTGGAGGTGCCGTGCGCGTTGATGTAGTCAATATCCGTCACCTGCAAGCCCGCATCTTCCAGCGCCAGCCGCATGGACATTGCCGCGCCGGCGCCGTTTTCGGCGGGAGCGGAGATGTGATATGCGTCATCGGTGGTGCCGTAGCCGCTGATTTCGCACAGAATGTCCGCGCCGCGCGCTTGGGCATGTTCCAGCGATTCGAGGATGAGGATGCCCGCGCCCTCGCCCATCAGAAAGCCGTCGCGGTCTTTGTCGAATGGACGCGAGGCAGTGAGGGGGTCGTCGTTGCGGGTGGAGAGCGCGCCCATTACATTCATGCCTGCCATGGCAAGCGGCACGAGCGCACCCTCAGATGCGCCGGCAATCATGACATCTGCCGAGCCGCGGCGGATCATTTCCACCGCCTCGCCAATGGCGTTATTGCCCGAAGCGCAGGCAGTTGCCAGCGCCATGTTCGGTCCGCGTGCGCCCACACGGATGGCAAGCATGCCTGCCGCGCTGTCGGAAATCATCATGGGGACGAGGAAGGGGCTGATGCGTTCTGGTCCGCGTTCGCGCAGGACTTCCACCTGCTCCATAATCGTGCCGATGCCGCCAATGCCGGTGCCGATGACAATGCCTACACGGTGACGGTTGGAATCGTCAATGGTGAGGCGGGCATGCGCCAATGCTTCAAGTGTGGCGGCGGTGGCAAACTGGGTGAAGCGGTCCATTTTGCGCGCTTCGCGGTTGCCAAACATCCCCACCGGGTCGAAGCCCTTGACTTCGGCGGCAAAGCGCGTCTTGTGCCGGCTGGCATCGAACAGGGTAATCGGTCCTGCGCCGGATTTTCCCGCCAGCAGGGATTTCCAAGTTTCTTCTACTGTATTGCCAACGGGACTAATGCACCCCAAGCCCGTCACTACAACTCGTCTGCGCATAAAGCGATTTCTCCTTAGAAAACAGAAAACGTTTGTTGGCGCATAAGGCGACGTTAGAGAACGTCTTCTACGCCCTTTCAATATCTTTTCAAATCAGTTCAGGGGAAAACCCTGCCAAGTCAGGTGTTATAACACGCCTCACGCCTGTTAGACACGCCTGCTTGGCAGACCTTTTTGCGGATTAATCACTCACCTTATGCGAAACGTCCCGAAGGTTCTCGCAAATTGCGCCTGTTTTCCAGCCAAACCTTCGGGACGGTGCGTAACACAGTGAATTAAACCGAACAACCCGCCCGATCTGTTTTGAACCACGGAGACACGGAGTTTTTAATGGGGTTTTCTCGGCGGCTCCGCGTCTCTGTGGTTAAACCCCAGATTTTTCAAGCCAGATTTTACTGCTTGGTTAATTGGGAAAAGTGCAACAGGGTCTTCCAGGCTTGTTGGATGTGCATACGGTCATGTTCTGCCATGAAGCCGCACACTTCCAGAAAATTGGTGGGACCGAAGATGGCATGACGCGCCCGGCGCGACCAGACCGCTTCGGCGGCGTTTTTGAGGGTTTGCATGGTTTCGATGCGTGCGGAGGTAAATTCGCGCAGCGCCGCCGCTCCATCCACGTGCAGGTAGTCGCGCTCGCTTGCCCACACGGCGGTATCCGGGCGCGGGATGAAGGCGTCTTCGCGTTCCAGCAGGAGTTTCAATTGTAGTTGATGGATTTCGCGTTCGGTATCGCGCAGGTGACAGACAATTTCGTTCAGCGCCCAATCGTCGTGCGAAAGTTCGCTGCGCCACTGCTCTGGCGAAAGCGAAGAGGTGAGAGTATTCAGGACGGCTGGCGTGGATTGTAAAATTGCCAGCACGGCTTCGCGGGATTGGAAGGAAGGCTCCAGCGTGGAAAGGTCGGTGGATTCGAGCCAGGGACGCAGGTCGGCTAATTTGCCGCGCCCCGCTTCCAGTCCGGGACTGGAGGCGGGGTCGCCGTCTATGAAGTAGGTCTTCAGCCCCAGCCGGCTCGCGGGGATCAAATCCCGTTCGGCGTCGTTGCCCACCATCAGGAGGGGTCCCTCGGGCCAGCCGAGTTGACCGAGGAATTCGGCGTAGTAGGCGGTGTGGGTCTTGGTGAAGTGAAAGGTCTCGAACGAGGAGACGATTTCGAACTGCGCCGGGTCGAAACCCGCCCAGCGCAAACGGTGATGGGTGGCTTTGCGCGGGAAGAGCGGGTCGGTGGCGATGGCAATGCGATAGCCTTGTGAAAACGCCCACTCGATGAGAGGCGCGGCTTCGGGACGCGGCTTTGTTTTCGATTGGAGGTGCGGGAAGACGTTGTCGTAAAAGCCTTCGAGGGTTTCAGCCAGGTCAGTTTTGGAGACGCCAAGCCTGCGATAAAAGTCTTCTTCGAAGACCTCCTGCAGGGTGCGGGAGGGGTCTTCGCTTGCGAGCATGAGTTTGGTGGAGGCGAGCAAGGAGGAAATCAAAAGGGTGGGAGACACGAAAGGGGTGAGGTGTTCAGAAAGCGCCTGAAAATAGGCTGGAATAAACGTCTCTGTGTTGGTATCGAGCAGTGTGTCATCGAGGTCGAAGAGCAGGGTGAGCGTCATTGGGTTCGATGTTTCCTTTTATATTTTGCCCCGCCAGAGGGGAAGATGCGTCAGGATTTGATTTCGAATTTGAACGGCAATTCGTGACATTCTCCGCAGCCGATGTGGGGTTCGTCCACAGCCCGCTGGGTCTTTTCGCAAAACGCCTGGACTTGTACGCGGCGCATGAAGGCGGCGGAAAGCGGATGCCCCACTTTCGCACGCAGTTTCATGAATTCGCAGGCGTTCGCCATGCGGATTTCGGGGACCGGGCAGGTGGCGCACAGGTCGCGCGTCCACGTCTGCCCGGCGGCTTTGAGCAGGCGGCATTCTTCCACGTTGCGTCCGCGGAAGTAGTCGCCGTAGAAGTAGGGGCATTCCCTGCCGGCAGGAGTTTTCATGATGGAGAAAATTATAGTCCTTTCAGGGGAATGATGAGCGGGCGGCTGGTTTAATTACCCAACCGCCCGCCGCTTGTAAAGAAAGAGTGTCCGTTTAGACGCGGGTGACGTATTCGCCCGTCTCGGTGTTGACGCGGATGACGTCGCCGACTTTGACGAACTGGGGGCATTGCACTTCGAGACCGGTCTCGGTTTTGACCTTTTTGGTCACGCCGGTGGCGGTGTCGCCGCGGATGGCGGTTTCGGCTTCGATCACTTTGAGGTCCACGGAACTGGGCAGTTCCACGTCAATGGGAGTGCCGTTGTAGAAGGTGAGTTTGACTTCCATGCCTTCTTTGAGATAGAGGGCGTCGTCGCCGAGCATTTCGGCTTTGATGGCGGGCTGTTCGAAGGTTTCGTTGTCCATGAAGTGGTAGAACTCGCCGTCGGTGTAGAGGTAGGAGACGTTGTGGAAGTCGAGGCGGACATCCTGCACAGACTGCCCGGAGGTGAAGGTGCGCTCGATGTTGGCGCCGGTGAGCAAATTACGCGCCTTGATGCGGATGGTGGCGTTGCCGCGCCCGGATTTGTTGTGGCTGTAATCCAGCACTTTGTAGAGCGCCCCGTCGAGTTCGAAGGTGACGCCTTTGCGGAGTTCGTTTACATCAATCATGCCTGCAGTTTCCTTGAATAATTTGTTTGGAAGATATGCAGCACAGATGCGTTAGAGAACGCATCCTGCGCATTTAGCGGCGGGATTATACTACGAGACGAAAATTCAGTGAGACGATTCGGATTGCGGGTCTTCGCGCAGGAGTTGAACAGCATGAGGGAGCACCGGCAGGACGACTTGCAGGTTTTCGACTGCGCCTTTGGGGCTGCCCGGCAGGTTGATGATGAGCGTCCGCTTGCGGATGCCAGCCGCCACCCGCGAGAGCATGGCATGAGGCGTGATTTTGAGACTGGCGGCGCGCATGGCTTCGGCGAGACCGGGCGCTTCGCGTTCGATGACGGCGCGCGTCGCTTCGGGTGTCACGTCGCGCGGGGCAAAGCCGGTGCCGCCGGTGGTGAGGATGACGTCCATTTCGCCGCTGTCTGCCCATTCGGCGAGCAGAGCGCGGATGGCAGGCTCGTCGTCGGGGAGGAGGGATTGGCGGGCGACAGACCAGCCCTGGGCTTCGATGAGATGCGTCAGGGCGGGACCGGAAGCGTCGGGGCGTTCGCCGCGCGAGGAGCGGTCGGAGAGGGTCAGAATCCCAAATCGAATGTTCATGCCAGTTCTTTTCCAAACGGGCGGACGTAATCCATGAAGTGCCAGCCTCGTTTTTCGTAAAAGCGTTCGGCTTCGGGGTTGTCGGGGGTGACCATGAGGTAGCACTTGAGGCAGCCCTTGGCGCGCAAACGGTTTTCGATTTCGTCGAGCAGGCGGCTCCCCAACCCCTGCTGGCGAAAGTCCTTGTGGACGGCGAGATGGTAGAGCAAGCCGCGCCGTCCGTCGAAGCCGCCGATGACGGAGCCAACGATGCGCCCGTCTGCTTCGGCAACAAGGAACAGGTCGGGGTCGCGGGAAAGTTTCTTTTGGATTTCTTCGGGCGTATCAGAGCGACCCAGGTGAACCCCTTTTTCCATGCTCTCCCACAATGCCCGCACAGCGGAGTAATCCTGCGGGTATCGAAATTCGCGGATGGTGGTCATGAGGGAGCAGGTCAGTTTTTCAACAGGTTCAGCAGGTCATCGGGCATGAACGGCTTGAGGATGAAATGGTTTGCGCCGCGCCGCAGGCATTCGTCGCGCATATCCAAGCCCGAGGTCATGACGATGTTGACGCCGCCGTTGGAAGGGTCTTTGCGGATGGTCTCGACGATGTCCATGCCGTTCTGCCCGCCGAGGTGAACGTCCATCAATAAGATGTCGGGTTTTTCCTGCGCCACCGCCAGGGCGACATCCTGATGAACGTCCAACACCACTACCTCATAGCCTTCCATTTTGAGCAGGGTGGTGAGCAGGGAGACCATGGTGCGGTCATCTTCAGCGAGCAGTACTTTTGACATTCCGTTTTTTCTCCCGCGCCGATGTTTTGGTCTTTGACTTGGGCTTGGTCTTCGTCGAGGCGGTCTTTTTGGCGGTGCGGGGCGGTTCCAACGCGGCTTCGATGACTTCGTCCACAGTATCTACAAAGATGAATTTCATCTCCTGCTTGATGTCGTCCGGCACGTCATCGAGGTCCTGCTGGTTGCGGCGCGGCAGGATGACGGTGCGCAAGCCGGCGCGGTGCGCGGCGAGGACTTTTTCCTTGACGCCGCCGATGGGAAGCACCTGACCGCGCAGGGTGATTTCGCCGGTCATGCCCAAGTTGGGCTTGACTTTGCGCCCGGAAGCCAGCGAAACGATGGCAGTCGCCATGGTGACGCCCGCCGAGGGTCCGTCTTTGGGCTGGGCGCCGGAGGGAATGTGCAGGTGAATATCGGACTTGTTGAAGAATTCATCCTCCAAGCCGAGGTGTTTGGCGCGCGAGCGGACGTAGGAAAGTGCGGCGCGCGCCGATTCGTTCATGACGTTGCCGACGGAACCGGTCACTTGGAAGCCCTTCGAGCCGGGCATGGAGGTCGCTTCGACGAAGAGGATGTCGCCGCCGTAGGGCGTCCATGCCAAGCCTGGCACCACGCCGGGGATGGACACGCGCTGGTTGAGTTCCTCGGTGGGCAGGTAGATGGGATGGTCGAGATATTCCTCCACGCGCTCCGGCGTGATGGTCACCCGTTTCAATTTTTTCTCGGCGATGCGCGTGCCAACCTTGCGGCAGATGGCGCCGATCTTGCGCTCCAAATTGCGCACGCCCGACTCACGGGTGTACTCGCGGATGATCTTGCGCAGCGCCTCATCCTTGAATTTGATTTCGTTCGGATGCAGGCTGTTTTCGCGGATCTGCCGCGGGACCAGATAGCCCTTGGCAATGGCAATCTTCTCGTTCTCGGTGTAGCCGGAGATGTAGATGATTTCCATGCGGTCACGCAGGGGACCGGGGATGGTCTCCAGCGTGTTGGCGGTGGTGATGAAGAACACCTGCGAAAGGTCAAAGGCGACTTCGAGGTAGTTATCGCGGAATTCGCTGTTTTGTTCCGGGTCGAGCACTTCGAGGAGCGCCGAAGCCGGGTCGCCGTGGAAGTCGAAGGTCAGTTTGTCAATCTCGTCGAGCATAAAGACGGGATTTTTCGACTCGACGCGGCGAAGCGCCTGAAGGATGCGCCCCGGCATCGCGCCAATGTAGGTGCGGCGGTGACCGCGAATTTCCGCTTCATCGCGGACCCCGCCCAGGGAGGCGCGCACGAACTTTCTCTCCATCGCCCGGGCAATGGACTGCCCCAGCGAAGTCTTGCCCACGCCAGGCGGACCCACAAAGCACAGGATGACGCCCTCGCGCTCGCGGCGGATCATGTCGTCACTGGGGGCTTTCTCTTCGTTCTGACGCTCCAGGCGGAGTTTGCGGATGGCAAGAAATTCCAGAATGCGTTCCTTGACATCTTCCAAGCCGTAATGGTCCTTGTCCAAAATTTTACGGGCGTGTTCGATGTCGAGGTTGTCGGTGGTGGAAACCGACCAGGGTAGGGAGACCAGCCAGTCGAGGTAAGTGCGAATGACACCGTACTCTGCGGCGGCAGTGGGCAGGCGGGAGAGACGGTCAAGTTCGCGCTTCGCCAGTTTTTCCGCCTCTTCCGGCATCTTCGCTTCTTCGATTTTCTTGCGGAACTCCTCCACTTCCACAGCCTGCTCGTCTTTTTCGCCCAGTTCGCGCTGGATGGCTTTCATTTGTTCGCGCAGGAAAAAATCGCGCTGGACCTTTTCGATTTCGCCGCGCGCTTCGTTCTGAATCTTTTGCCCCAACTGCAACACTTCGGCTTCGCGCACGAGCAAGCCAATCAGTTTTTTGAGTTTGGCAGAGACCGAATCGAGTTCGAGAATTTCCTGCGCATCCTTCAAATCCATGCGCTGGAAGTTGGCAATGTTATATGCCGTCTGGAGCGGGTCCTCAATGGATGTGATGGATATTTCCAGCTCCTCCGGGAAGGAGGGGATCATCTGCGTGATTTGGCGGAACTGGTCGCGGGCGTTGCGAGCCAGGGCGTCAATCTCCAGTCCCTGTTCGACGATCTCGGGAGCGAGTTCGATGTGCGCTTTGAGGTAGGGTTCCTCCGCCACAAATTCACCCAGACGGAAACGCGCCAAGCCCTGCACAAGCAGGCGGATGGTGCCGTCGGGGGCGCGTAACAACCTATGGACAATGGCAATCGTCCCCGTGCGGTAAAGATCCGCAGGACCGGGCGTTTCGATTTCGGGATTGACGGCGGTTACCAAGCCCACCAATTTATCCCCGCTGACCACGTCGTCCACCAGGCGGATGGAACGCGGCTGTCCCACCGTCAGCGGCACGGCGGTAAAAGGATAGACGACCACGCCGCGCAGCGGCAGAATGGGAAGAACTTCAGGATATTTGGGTCCGCTCTGCTCAGAGGCAGATTCGTTTTCGGTTGGCTTGGGTTTTGGGGCGTGAGAAAAGAGGGGGGGCGCTGCGTTTAACAACAAATCTGCCTCCGAATCCTCCATCCAGCGAAACAGGTCCATGAAACTGGTTTGCCACCTTGATGCAGGCATCGGTTATTTTTCCTTTGGGAATTGAATGGTGAGAAAACCATCCTTGTATTCGGCGCTGGCGTTTTCACTATTGACCGGAACAGGCAGTTCGATGCCCACTGAAAACCTGCCAAATGGAATTTCCATTTGATAATAGGCTTTTCGCTCCAGCGAGTCGGAACGGGAACCGCTGACCATCAGCAGGTTGCCCTGCACCGCCACTTCGAGATCTTCATCGCGCATGCCGGCAATTTCCATTTTGACGACAAGGAACTCATCCGTTTCGTACACGTCAGTGGGCGGATGCCAGACATTGGCGCGGACCCGCCAGGTAATAGCGCTCAGAATCTCGCGGCGGGTTTCGACAATCAACGGGTGTGACTTACGGACAATCGTGGGCATATCCAACTACCTTCCTGCCAAAGAGAAAACATTAATTCGCCAGGCGCCCTCGGCGGGATTCGAACCCACAACCAACAGCTTAGAAGGCTGGTGCTCTATCCGTTGAGCTACGAGGGCAGTGTTTCTTATTTTATTACGTCCCCGCAAAGCAGGCAAATCGCGCGCCCGTGTATGTATCAGACATCGACCGGGCGAATGCCCTTATAGACGCGCCCAGCCGTGAGCGTTCGCAGGATGGTCATGGCGGGGCGGTTTAGGCGGGCGCCCATTTCTTCCGAAGACAATGGAAGATTGCCGTTAGTGAGGAACAGACGAAAGACCGCTTCCACCAGGGCGGTTTGCTCGGTCAGAAAATCGGGCTGTTTGGCGCAGTGAGACATGAGGGTGTTCTGCACCCCGTCCACCGGTTTGACTTCCGCGGTGAGCGGGTCCACCCAGTCAATGGTCTGTCCTTCTTCCAGGTTGGCGAAGACTTGTTGGTGCTCGGCGCAAAGCAGGGAACGCAGATACACATGCCAATCGCGTTCGTTCTTCTGCCACCAGTCGAAGTCAATGTGGAAGGGCGTTTTAAGGGTCGGTTTTACCAGGCTGGTGCGTTTGCCTTCGGGCATGTTTGCGTTCTCCTACTCGATGATTCGGAAATGCAGGTCGCCGACGTGGGTAATTTCCGGTCGGGTTGCCAGCAGGGCAAACAGCGGAGCGGGCGGCACCCGCCGTACGATGTTGACCGCTGCGTACAATTCCTGCGCGTGGACATGTCCCTGCGGGGTCAGTTTGGAAATCTCCCGCGCCAGGTTCATCACCAGTTGCTCGAATGGGCGGCGCGCTTCCTGCTTCCATAACTGGTCCACGGCTTCGAAGGAGGGAATGGCATACGCCATGCGGTCGTTGAATTCGGCGGAGATGGGTTGTTTGAGCATGGCAAAGACCACGCCTCCGTCCGCGCCGACGATGACCGTCCGTAGCCAATCCTTGGTGGAACGCTGAGTTTTCGCCTCGATAACGACTTCGCCCGGCTTTTCGCCTTTGCGGATGTTGACCAGACTGCCGGGCATCAGACCATGCGCCTTGTACCAGGCTTGTAAACCGTAGACGTACTTATTCTCGCGCACCACCCAGCCGGGCATCTTTTGACCGGTCTTGCCATCCACCAGCGTAAAGCGGACGCGCGGCGATTCGTAGGCGGTGGGGAAGAGCGAGCGTACCCGATTCGAAAGCGGCAGCGTGCCTGCCCGCAGGTGCGGATAAATCAGCGAAATGGTGACTTCCCGCCGTTCGACATCCTCATCCGCTTCCACATCGCTCAATTCATCGTCCAATTGTTTTTCCAGCGCAATCATTTCATCGCTGAGGACGGAACGGTCATATTCGATGGGCGAATAGCGCAAATGCAAAGGCACTTCACGCACTTCCTGCGGTTCGAGACGGTAGAGACACCATAATACTTCGCCCGCCGGTCCCACTTCGTCGAAGCGTCCATCTTCCTGAAGGGCAAGGTTGAGCGAAAATTCCGCCAGCTTGGGATTGACGCCTTCAGGCAGTGCGACATCCTTCAGCAGCGCCGAGGTGGGAAGCGGCTCGCCGCCCGCCATATCCAGCACGGCTTCCGCCAGATTGAGGTGCCCCACATTGACATCCACCAGCAGAGCGCGCGGGAACCAGCGCCCTGCAATTCTTACGATTTCCTCATTTTCTTTCAGCGCCGCTTCGAGTTTTTTCTCCAGCAGTGCGCCATACGAGCGCAGAACAGCCTCGGGGTCGAACTCGTCTCCTTCTTCCTTGATAGGCTGGTCGTTCAGGGCATGAGCCGCCAATCTGGCAGCAAAGAGGCGCTCGGCGCCATCCTCCATCTCCACGGTCAGCACATCGAATTCGCCCAGGTCCGGGTTGTTGCCCGGGCGGACGTTGACCACCTTTCCATGCTTCCAATTCAGGAAGGGAAAGACCACGCCTTCGCCAGGCTGAAAACTCTCTTTGGGGAAATAGACTTTACCGCCCGCCTGCCTGCGCTGCTGCAACGCCAGCCGCTCCACGCGGTTGCGCTCATGAATCAGAACGGTCACCAGTTCGCGGGTGGTCAGAGGCGTTTCGGTTTCAAAAAGATGATTATGCAGGAATTCAACATCCTGCGGAGTGATTCGCAAATTTTTCCAGTAGTCGGGTGAAAGGATCGTCTCGCCTGTCATTCCAAAGCCTTGATGTGAATTTTCTCGTTTCAGCGAATGAAGCCAAGCAATTATACCTTACTTGCATGTCACGACCAATTCAATGACAAGAAAGTCCCTTCAATACCTTCTCAACCTCATCATCAGCCGCGCCAGCCCAAACGCTGTCAACAGACTCAAGCCCACCGCCACCTCGAACGCCAGCCGCCTAACCTGAAGAAGCGTGCTCAAATAGGCAAGCCCTGCACCCAGTAAAGCGACGACACCAACGCGCGTCAGATGACGCCGCTCCATCTCTGCGAGGTTGTCCGCAGGCGCGGCATAACGAAGCCTGCGGGCAAAATCCGAGAGGTCCCAGCCGAGCAAGCCGCCCAACGCTCCCGCGAACATCCAAACAAGCGGAAATTCCTGCCAGACGCCGAACCCCGCCGCAAAAACAACCATCAACAAAGCAGCCGACGCAAACCAGTACAGACGCCGCCATTCCGCCAGCAGCCAGGCAATTCCCAGCAAGGCAATCCACAACGCAGGACGGGTATATCCCTCCTGCAAATACCCATACGCCAGAGAAAGAGTCCCTGCGATGATGCTCAAAACCATTGCAACGAGTGTCATAGCGCTCCGGATTCAGATTTTAACCGCTCCCGCTCCCGATGATATACTTTCGCCCATGAGCGATTGTAACGGAACGCTTCATCCCCAAGCCGGCGAGGGACTGCGTCACTTCAATGCGGGGGAATACTTCGAGGCACACGAGGCGCTCGAACACGCCTGGAAGGCGGAGGGAGGCGCAGCGAAGAACCTCTATAGAGGCATTTTGCAGGTCGCCGTCGCGTATCTGCACATCCGCCGCGGAAATTACAACGGCGCGGTCAAGGTCTATGAACGGAGCCGAAAATGGCTCGATGGGCTGCCCGCTGTTTGCAAGGGAGTGGATGTAAGACAACTGCGCAAGGATGCGGAAAAGGTCATGGAGGCGATTCGAAGCCTCGGTCCCGAGCGAATCGGGGAATTCGACCCAGCCCTTTTGAAACCCGTGCAGTGGAAAGAGGCGCAACCGTATATTTGCGACCGCTGCGGGAGCGAGATGTACGAAAAGAACTGCAAAGTCACCTGTCCCAACTGCGGCAACCGCTTCGACTGCTCGGATTTGAACATCTATTTTGATTAACAGCCAGATAAAAAACGCCCCGCAGGTTCGCGGTGATACAACTTGCGGGGCGATATTACGGTTGATTAACTCACCTTACGCAGTTTCTTCGTAGGGCGACACATTGTCCCCGCAAGGGGGTTCATGTCGCCTGAAAACGCGAGATAAATCTCCCGCTACTGCGTAACATCAGTGATTAATACTTCACCGTGCGAAATGTCTTGACACTTTGCTCGAAGATGGGGAGATTTTCGAAGAACTTGGTAATCTGCGCCACATATTCCACATACCAGACCGTGTTGCCGTCCAAAAACACATACACCATGTCATTGATGTCAATGTTGTTGACGCGCGCTTCGATCATCAGACGGCGGGCTTCGATGGTGTTGACATACACCGTGCGGCGGTCGGTCACGCGAATCTCGGCGGGAAGTTGCGAGATTTTGTTTTGCAGGAACTCGTCCAGCGAGCCGCCGCTCAGCAGGTCATACGAAACGCTGACCAGCATGTTGTAGGCGGAGGTTTTGCTGGGTATTTCCGTAATAAAGAGTTCATTGGCAGCCAGTTGCACCGTTTGATTGAGCGCTTTCTTGTCGCCCAGTTTGAAATTCGAGGGCAGCCAAATCTCGACCAGCGGGGTTTTGAACTGCTTCCACCCTGCCGGAATGAGTTGCTCATAGGGAATCGCCGTCGGCGCAAGGGTGGGCGTTACTGTCGGCGGGGTGACGGCTACCGAAGTCACAGTTGGCAGGGGGGTGGAGGTCGGCTGCGGCGCAGAGAGGGAGGGCGTAACGTTCCGAAAGACGAGGAATGCCCCTACACCAACAATCAGGATGAGCACTCCTGCCAGCCCCGCAAGAATGCCAATTTGCATACGGGTCATGCCAAAGTATTTTTGCTCTTCGTCCATGTTTCCTCCGCTTTCATGTGAAGTTGGATAATCTTACCCTTGCCTTTGGCGAAATGACCGTTTTAATCTCATGACTGAATCAGGATGGCGCGCGCCGGCGCGCCATCGGAGCCGGCGATTTTGAGCGGCAGGCAATACAGGTCATAGAAGCCGCGCATCACGTTCGAGAGGTTCAAGCCCTCCACAATGACTACGCCGGCGCCGAGCAAAATCTTATGTGTCGGTTCGGCGTCGCCGTAGGGGGCAACGGAAAGATAATCCACGCCCACTAATTGCACGCCATGATCCACCAGCCACTGCGCCCCGTCCTCCGTGATGGCAACGAAATCGGTCTGGAATTCCTTTACGCCCTTTGCCCAGAAGTGGGAATTGCTCGTCCCAAACAGGATGCGCTTCATGTTTGGCGTGATCTCACAGCGTTCCAGCACTTCGGCGGTGATGGCATCCACCCCATCGGGCAGCTGCAGCACATAGCAGGGACCGGTCAACACCTCCAGCGGCAGCGACTCAACCGTGCGCCCGTCGTTGAGGAAGTGATGCGGCGCGTCCACGTGGGTGCCGATATGCACGGCGGCGCTGAGGCGGGTGACGTTGGCTTGCGCTCCCTTGTCCATGGAGGCGATTTGTTCGAGCTCGATGCGCGGGTCGCCGGGCCAGGTGGGCAGGTCGGGGGTGATGGTCAGGGAAATGTCGTAGATGGTCATGGGGTCTCCTTCGTCTTTTTCTGTCCGATACAAGAACAAATCCATTTTGTTCTTTTCATCTGTGGATAAAAAAGGCATCGGTTATGGCGCAGGCGTTTGGGTCGGGATCAGGCTCGAGGTCCCGCTTTGAGGCGGGATGGACATGGGCGTCAGCGTGGGTGTGATGGTCGGAGTCGGCGTCGGGGTGAAGGGCGTCCATCCGCTGTAATAAAAATAGTCCTGCAAAAACGCAGCGCGTTCTTCATCAGTCATTATACGCGGACGGGAATAATCCTCAAGCAGGGCAGTAATCAATTCGATACTGACGAGTTTCCTGTCGTAAATGACATAGCGGTCGAAGAACAGGCGGCGGATGCCGGGCGGCATCCAGTCCTGATCGCCCATCTGGTCGAAGAACAGATTGCCCAGCCCGTAGTGAATGAAAGCATCGTTGTAAAACTCCATCGTTTGGGCATAGTGCGCCTGACTGCCGCTGACAATGGACGCGCCCGCCTCTGCCATCATGCGAAAGTCACTGATTTGCTGCGGCGCGGGTTGGTAATCATAACTCTCATACCATTGGAACGTGGATACCACGATGTAGCCCTGCGACTTCAACTCCGCGATTTTCTGCTGAAGATAAGAGAAGTCACACGGCGCGGCGCCGGGACGGTTTTCGGTGGCGGTTGGGAAGCGGTTTACGTCGGGGCGGTTGCAGCCAATAAAGGCAATCTTATTTCCGTTCACCTCGAACAACGCAGGCTCGAGCGAATCCTGCAAATCGCGCCCGCCGCCAAAGTAGGGAAGGTTGTGCGCGTTGTACATGTCCAATGTTTCGTACATGGCGTTCGCGCCGTAATCGGCAAAGTGGTTGCCGGTCAGTTCGATGACATCTGTGCCGATGTCGGTGAGGAGTTTCATGTACTTCGGGTCACTGCAAAAGACGAGCGGACCGCTCGCATCGGGCTTGGGAGGCGGGCATTGGCTGAAGAACGGTATTTCGTTGCTGACGTGCAGGAGATCGGCTTCACGGAACAGGTCGCGCACCTTTTCGCCGGGATACGTCACCCCCTTGCGTTCCATCGTCGTAGCGGTGGCGCGTACCAGCGCCGTAACGCCGGTCATGATGAGCGTGGTCAGTTTGGCGGGGTCGTAGTTGCTGAGCGCCCAACCAGAAGTATCCACCACATCGGCAGGCTGGAGTGTAAACTCCACCACCAGCGGATAAGTCGCGGCATCGAAGCCTTTGCGGATGGGCGACTGACCGTCCACCGTCAGCACTTTCCATTTGGGATTCAGCGATTCGAACGGAAGGATTACCCACGCGGACTCGCTCCACGCCAGGTCGAGTAACTGTCCCTCATCCACGCTTCGCACCGACCCGGAGGCTGGTTCGCCCCAAATTGCCGTAAACGCCCTCAGCGTGGATTCTGCCATGAGCAGCGGAGTCCCGCCTGAGGTCCAGAGCGACCGCAATTCGTCCGAGGTCACCCCATCTCGCACCGTAGGGAACGGCGCGGCGAGGACATACACCCAGCGGAAGCGAACCCCCGCATCTCCGGGCTGGGCAACATCCAAGCGCACGCTGACATGGGAGGGAATCGCCGTCTCGATTTGATTCCGCAGCGCCGGCGGGACGGCGTCCGAATAGAAGACACCCGTCAAAGCAGGCGTGGAGACAACCGGCGCGGCAGGCAAAAACGGAGTTGGCGAAGGAGGAACGGCGGTCGGCGGAATGAAAGGAGTTGCCGTCTGCGGCGCACAGGCGGAAATCAACGCGAGCAGACAGAGAAGCGTGAAGAAGCGGCGGTGAAGGTTTTCAGGCATAACGGCAGAGGTTATTCTCCCGCCTTGAGCGTAAGTTCAGCCCGCGTGAACTGTTGGAGCGCCTCTTCGTCAATCGTCACGCCAAGCCCGGGTTGATTGGGGACGGTGATGGTGCTGTCGTCGTTCAGGACGAAGCGCTCGTTTGTAATATCGCGGTGATAGTAGCGGTCCGAGGCGGAGATGTCGCCGGGCAGGACGTAGCCCGGCAGGGAGGCAATCGCCAGGTTCGAGGCTCGCCCGACGCCCGTCTCCAGCATCCCACCGCACCAGACCGGCACACCGCGGGCGAGGCAATAATCGTGAATCATGATTCCCTGACTCAATCCGCCCACGCGCGCCGGCTTGATGTTGATGTTGCGGCAGGCTTCCATTTCGAGGGCATAGCGGGCATGGCGCGGCGTGACGATACTTTCATCGAGGCAGATGGCGGTTTTGAAACGCGCCTGAAGTTTGCGGTGATCCCAAATATCGTCTTCGAAGAGCGGCTGTTCGATCAACAGCAGGTTCAGGTCGTCGAGCGGGTCGAGGGCAGAGGCGGTCTCCAGCGTGTACGCGGAGTTGGCGTCCACCTGCAGGCGCAGGTCGGGGAAGGCTTTGCGAACGGCGGTGGTCTCCTCCACTTCGCGCCCCGGTTTGATTTTGATTTTGACGCGGCGGTAGCCTTTTTCGAGATAAGACTCGACGGTTCGCACCAGCGCCGCAGCGGATTCCTGAATCCCAATCGAGACCCCCACCTCAACCTTATCCCGCACGCCGCCAAACATCTCCTTGAGCGATTTGCCCTCCCGTTTGCCCAGCAAATCCCAAAGCGCCATTTCCACGCCCGCCTTGGCGAGGTGATGCCCGCGAATGCGCTCCACGCGGCGCTGGTAATCGAGCGCGTCGGTCACATCCTGCCCGAGAATCAACGGCGCGATGAAATCCTTGAGGATGTGCCAGGCGGTGCCGGTGGTCTCGTAGTTGTAGCCCGGCTCGCGCGAAGCGACGCACTCGCCGCAGCCGGTGAGACCTTCGGATTGCAGGGTGACGAGAATGCACTCCCGTTCCGTCTCACGCCCAAAGGAGGTCTCGAACGGCGCAACCAGCGGCATGGAGAGATGATGCAGGGTGATGGAGTCAATTTTCATGATGGTCTCCAAATACTGAAAGGTACGAAAAGTGTACCATGAGTAATTCTCCCCTTGAATCAAAAACCGCCGGGCAATGCCCGGCAGTCCTTGAGTGATGTGTAGTAGCGGGGGCAGGATTTGAACCTGCGACCTTCGGGTTATGAGCCCGACGAGCTGCCACTGCTCCACCCCGCATCGAAGCCCGCCGATATTACCATAGCCGGGAGGAGGTGTCAAGCAAGCATCGTAGAGGGAGTGTCTAAAAGAATGGGATAAAGATTTTTCTGCCACAGAGCTCACAGAGATCTCTGAGAAAAATCTCAAAATCTCTACGCTCTCTGTGGCTAAACCCACGACATTGGACACTCCCATCGTAGAACATAGAACAAGTCTATAGACTTGTTCTACTCACGGGTTCAGCCGCGCGGCAGGGAGAAACGCCGGCGAGCGGCGGTATTGGGTTGCCTGCTCGAAGGCATAGGCGTAGCGGATCAAATCCGCCTCCTGCCAGGCTCTGCCGAAAAACGAAATTCCCACCGGCAATCCGAAAACATACCCAGCCGGCACCGTGATATGCGGATACCCCGCCACTGCCGCCGGCGACGTGCTTTCGATGTCGTCCGAACGCGGGTCGCCGTTGACCAAGTCAATCATCCAGGCGGGAGCGCCGGAAGGCACCACCAGCGCGTCGAGTTTATGCTGGCGCATCACGCGGTCAATGCCCTCTTTGCGGGTCAGGCGCAGATTTTTGGCGAGCGCATCCTTATACTTTTTCTCGTGCAACGACCCCTTTGCCTGTGCCGCAATCATGTGTTCCTGTCCAAAGTACGGCATCACCCGGTCAGCGTTCTCTTCGTTGAACCGAATCACATCCTCCAGCGAATGGACGCGCGCCTCCGCCGGCAGCGACTTGAGATAACGGTTCAAATCCGCCTTGAACTCATAGTACAACACTTCCAATTCGCTCGCGCCGAACTTGTCGAAATTCGGCACGTCTGCCGGGTCAATAATCACCGCCCCCAAACGGCGCATCACTTCGAGACAATTCTCGAACACCTTGAGCACCTTCGGATTCGCCCCCGCCATGTTGCGCGCCACGCCGATCCGCGCGCCTTTCAGACCGTCATAGTCGAGCGCCTTGAGATAATTGGACAAAGACCGCTTCCTGCCCAGACGTGTGGCTGGGTCCGCCGCATCCACCCCTGTCATTGCCCCAAGCAGAATCGCCGCATCGGTGACCGTCCGCGCCATGGGACCGGGCGTATCTTGACTGTGGGCAATCGGAATGATTCCGCTGCGGCTCAACAAGCCGAGCGTGGGCTTGATGCCGACGATGCCGTTCGTGTGGGCGGGGCAAACGATCGAACCGTCGGTTTCCGTCCCCACTGCCGCCGCGGCAAGATTTGCCGCCACCGCCGCACCCGACCCCGAAGAGGAGCCGCACGCCGAACGATCCAACGCATAGGGGTTGCGCGTCAACCCGCCGCGCGACGACCAGCCGCTCACCGAACGTTTGCCGCGAAAATTCGCCCACTCGCTCAGGTTCGTCTTTCCCAAAATGACCGCCCCTGCCTTGCGCAACTGCCGCACGATAAAGGCGTCTTTTTCTGCGTGGTGTCCCTCCAGCGCCAGCGAACCGGCCGTGGTCTGCATGTGATCGGCGGTGTCAATATTATCTTTCAACAAAATGGGAATGCCGTGCAGCGCCCCGCGCACCTTGCCGGCGCGCCTCTCTGCATCCAGTTTTTCGGCAATGTCGAGCGCCTGGGGGTTGACCTCGATGATCGAATTCAAAAACGGACCCGCCTTATCCACCGCTTCGATCCGCCGCAGATACAACTCGGCAACCTGGCGCGCCGTCAACTCCCCCGATTCCATCTTTGCCTGCAATTCGGCAATTGTCCATTCCGGGAGAATCATGTCACCCCCTTCCTCGGTAAAACAACATCACCGCCGGCATGGCTACCGCCCGCCGCCGGTGATGTAATGCTCCAACTGCGAGATGACGAATTTCTGCTCGTCCACCATCTCCTTGAGCGCATCCCGCGCCGAAATCAACCCCACCAACTCATCGCCGTCGAACACCGGCAGATGGCGGATGTTCTTGTCAATCATGATGGCAATGCACTCCTCGATGGACTGAGTTGCCTGAGCGTACAACACCTTCGAGGTCATGATGTCGGCAACCTTTGTATCCCGCGAATTGCGCCCGTGCAAATCCACCCGGCGGACGCAGTCGCGCTCCGAAAGAATCCCCTGCACCTTTCCATCCGATATAACCAGCAGCGCCCCGGTGTTGTAATCTGCCATCATCTTGAGCGCCTCAAACACCGTCGCCTCCGGCGAAATGGAGTACACCTCCTCGCCCTTCTTGCGGATGATGTCACGCAACGTCGTCATACCAGCCTCCTTTGGTCGTCTCGGAATGGTGCAAAGTATAGACTCAAATCCGCTCTCTGACAAGCAAAACGGGGATTCCCGCCTCCTTCCCCGCCTCAGCCTGATCCCGCCGCAAATGCCGTTTCCGCCACCCAGACATTAGTACACCGCCTGCGCCACCCGCCACGCTACGCAAATGCGGCGGATTTCCTGCGGGCTGAGACCATCCGCCCGCTCCCCGGCGGACAGGTTCAAGGTCTCGTAGCGAGCCGCCGCCTCGGCATACTCGATCAAATCCAGGGCGTGCATCACCGACTGGTCCGAACGCGCTACCACCCCATGCCGCGCCCAGACCACCAGCGTATGCTCCCGCATCGCCTGGGCGGTGGCGGTCATCTGCTCCTCCGAACCGTTGACAATGAACGGCAGGACGCCGATGCCCTGCGGCATGGCGAGAATGGTCTCCGGCTGCCAGCGAAAGAGATGGGTGTTGAAGTATTTCTCGTCCTGATACGCCGGAATGTGACTGAGATACGTGAGATGCAGGGGCTGGGCGTGAAGCACCGCCTGAAACCGAACGCCGTCATTTTTCATGCACTCATGGTGAATGGCAAGATGCGAGTTGAATTCGCTCGTCACGCGGCGGAACGGAGGGTCAACCGCTGTTAACATTTTCCCCGTCTGCCCGTCATGCCCTACGATGATACAGGCGAGATTGCCGCCCGGCGCCTCGGCAATCTCCCTCAGCCGTCTGCCGGAGCCGGTCACAATCAGCGTGGCACCAGCCAATTCCGGGACGGACAGCGGCAAATCCACCGCCTGCTCGCGCGGAAAGATGCTCGTCACGTCCAGCGTCTCACGCAAGCAGACGGAAATGTTCCCCGCCGCCCCTTCTGCCGCTCCCATCTCGGAGAGCCGCCTGCCCGCCTGCCCGATCTGATCCAGCAAACGAATGAAGTCCGTCGAAACGTAATCTGCCATGGTCAACCTTTTCTTGAAGTAAATCTGAATTTTCCAGCGCCGGAATTGTATCGCACCCCGCCGTTCGACAAAGAAAAGGTTTGCCGGTCAGTGAAGCAGGCTGAGGTCGGGTGCGAGGCGGAAAGGCTGGCATGATGTTACAACATAGCCGTTCCTGTTTCGTGATATAGTAGCCATGCTTTATAAGTTCTGCACGTAAACAATCCCAATCGAACGCTTCCGGAATGCAAGTTCACTGTGGAGGACAAGCGCGGGTCTCCCAACCAATCCTCCCCGCCCTGCCAAAGGCTGTCCATGGAAGAAACCAACTTTACCGAAATTGGGATGTACGAAGCCGTAGAGCCGCTTCGTGAAGTGCCCGAGGGGGTACTCTATCAGGCTGTGGAAAAATCCAGCCGCCGCCTTGTTCTCATCAAACTCTACTACCCTTCCCTCGCATGGTCGGAAGAAATCCTGAACGAATTCTTCAACCTGCTCAGTTATCTGCGTTTCATCGAACACGATCATCTGCTGCCCATCCTGGACGTTGGAAAACATCGTGGAGCGCCCTACGTTGTCTTCCCCGGCGAAGCGACGGCGTTTCTGCATGACCAACCCGCCCCGCCAGCCAACCGCGCCGAGTTGCTAGGCTTCTATCACAAAATCGCCTCCGCCCTCGATTTCCTCCACAAACAGGAAATCCTGCACGGAAACCTCAACACCCAAAACATTCTGGTGGACGCCGGCAGCGAGCCCAAACTATTCGATTACGGCTTGAGCGGCGTCTTCAAAAAACTCCTGCTAGAGAACCTCGAAGACGGCTTCGAAAACCTCTCTGTCTCCGACGTGCGCTGTACCGCGCCGGAACAAATCACGGGGCGCAGCCCCAGCCGCGCATCCGACATTTATGCTTATGGCGTGGTGCTGTACTATTACACCTTTGGCAGTTTTCCTCTCGAAGGCAAAACCATTCCCGCCGCTGCTCTTTCCCTGCTCGACCCGCAGCCATTCGCAATCGAAAACATCCCCAGTCATGTTCCCGCCGGCGCGCTGAGCATTCTTCAAAAATGCCTCCAGCCGGAGCCCGAGGCGCGCTTCCAAAATTTCTCCCAACTCCTGACCGCTCTCGAGCGGCTTCAGATGGGCAAAAGAATCTGGCTTCGATACAAAAAAAGGTTTCAGGCAACCCGCCGACCCTCCCGACGGGTTCTTGGATACGCGCTGGGGATGCTGACCCTCGCCGCCTTGTTCGCTGCCTACGGAGTGTTCTACCCGCGCCACGCCGCCGCGCCTCCCTCCCCGCCGACGCCTGCCACAACCACCCAAGCCTTTCCCTCCCCAACAACCGCCCCCGGCGATATGGTATCCCAGCCGCCTCCTGTCACTCCGCCGCCGCAAGCCGCCTCTGCGATTCCTCCAATCGTTCAATCTCAAACCATCCTCAAACCTGCCATAGAGAAGGAACAGCCCTTCATCCCCATTCAAGTCATCTCCTCCGTCAACATCACACAACTCACCGAACTTGCCCGGCTGGGCTACGGAAAACCGGAAGCCGCCGACGCATCCGCAGACAACCAACATGTTGCAGTTGCCACGTCCGCCGGCGTCTTTCTCTTCCAGGGAAACACCTACCTCAAATGGATCAACCCGCAGGGCTGGGCGACCAGCGTGCAGTTTGCCAGCCACAGCGACATTCTGGCAATCGGGTTGGACAACGGCGAAATTCAACTATGGGACTGGAAAACGGAAACACAGACAGCCGTATTGAGCGGTCACACTGCTAAAGTAACCAAAATCATCTTTTCCAGCAATGACCGCCTGCTCTACACCGCTTCCCACGACCAGCATGTCATCGTCTGGGATTTGAATCAAAACCGCGCCATCCGCAAAATTCCCGCGCACGCCGTCCCGCTCAACGACATTGCCGTTTCCAGCGACGGCCGGACGCTGGTCACCTGCGCCGACGACCAATTCATCCGCATCTGGGATGTGCAATCGGGCGGCAAAATTTACGAATTCACTTTCAAAGGTAAACCCCAGGCGGTAGCCATTTCTGCTGATAACGCCTACTTCGCCGCAGGCGGCGACACAGGGTTCATCTATCAGTGGAATCTCCTCAACTCGCGCTCCCCCACAAACACCTCCCTGCAATTGCGAACCGACCCCATCCCTGCCCGGGCGCGGATTTGGAGCCTCGCCTACATCAACAACGATACCGGTTTGCTTGCCGGCATAGATAACGGACAATATGCCATCTACAATCCGTCCCAACGGTCCTATTCAGGTGCGCTATTAAATTTCACCATTCAGCCGCCTCCCAAAAACCTGCTCGATGTCTTCGGACCCAAATTCAAATTTGATAGCCGTTCGTTTCAATATGGTAATGCAGCCATTTCCCTGAACTGGGACGGTAAAGTGACCGTTCAACGGACGGAAATTTTTCCCCCCGCCTACGACATCCTCGACCGGCTGGACTTCTCCCCCGACGGAAACATCCTTGCCGCAGGAGGCAGGCGCGGAACGGTCAACGTGTGGAATTTGAACACCCATCAGGTTCTCTACCGGGCAGAATCGCCCATTCCATTTGGCGACCCCCTCGCGCCAGATGGGACATTCATCGTCATCCTCGATACCCAAACCGTCCGCATCACACAAACAGGCGAACACATCGTTGAAGAAACGTATCGGCAAATTTCTCTCAACGGGCAGCCTGTGGTCGGCAGCCTCTCGGAGACCGTGAAGGTCGGCTTGGTCAGTTATGCGCGGGAAGGGACGGTTCTCATTTCGGGGAATTTGACCGAATCCAAAACCTGGGATACCGCCAACGGCTTCGAAACTTATTCTGCTTCGCGCAAAGACAGCGGCTGTCTCATCACCACCTCCCAAAACGACAACGAAATCCTTCAAGTCCTTTCCGGCGCAGGGTTTCTGCCCGAATGGAACGACCTGGCAAAACGTGTGTGCGCCAAAAGCCTTGGCGCCAAGTTACCCGCCGTCTCCAATAGGCTGACGTTTATGGCGTACCTCAACTCCAATGGCTTGATCGAGGGCTTCGATGTGGAAGCGGGTCAATTTCGATGGCGATATAAGCCGGAGAGCCGCATCACAGTGCTGGCAGTATCCCCGCAGGGAGACCTGGTTGCCGCAGGAACCGAAAACGGCGAAGTCCTCTTCCTCGATGGGCAAAATGGAAGTCTCCTGGCAATGATCACCGGCAACTTCAAGGCAGTCCGCGCCATCGAATTTTCGGAAGATGGCGTCAAACTGGCAACCGCCGGCGACGACGGCATTGTTCGTGTGTTCGGCATACCTCCTTCACAGTGAACCCAAGCGGCAATCAGATGAAAAATCTCGTCGGTACAACGCTTCGTCATTATCAAATCCTCGTCAGAGTGCGGGAAACCGGCACGAGGATTTTATACAGGGCATACGACCCCCGCGTCCGCCGGCATGTTGGACTGGAGGTACTCAAAATCCACTGCACCGACCAGCCCTCCCTGCTGGCGCTTTTGCAGGATCAGGCGAAAAAGAACGCCAAACTCACCCATCCCAATATTGCGCCTCTAATTGATTCGGGTATCGAGGAAGGCGTGCTTTTCCTCGTGTATGACTTTTACCCCGAACGCCCCCTGCGCCGCTTTTTCAACCGCACCTACTCCTGGCAGGAAACTGCGCGGGAATTGGTCTCGGTGACGCAGGCGGTGGCATACGCCCACGAAGCGGGCATTTGTCACGGCGCGCTCAACCCGTACAGCATCATTCTGAACGACAAGAAAAGCCCGATGCTTTTCGACTTCGGTTTTGAGCAAATCATCCGGGAGTTCACGCTTGCCCATTCCCCCGGTGCTTGGATCAACAAATGGGGTTACGAATACCTGCCGCCCGAACAACTCAACGGCGAACTGCCTACGCCTCGCAGCGACATTTACGCCCTGGGCATGATCCTGCACGAATGGATCAACGGCGAAATTGCCCTGCTCGATCCTACTCCTCTCGACACTCTGCGCAAACGCCTGTTTCCTCCCTCGAAGAAAAACAAACCCGCCAAAGAAGTTCCCACGCCCATCCGAGAACTCATCGAAAAGTGCATCGCCGCAGACCCGGCGGAACGGTATCAGTCCATGCAGGAGGTAGGGTTGATTTTGGCGCGCGGCGCGCTCGACCTGACCATCACCCGCTCGATGGTGCGCAAGCCCCTCGCAGCGCTTGCAATGCGCCCGGCGGGAAAACGCCTGCAGATGGGGGCGATTGTTTTGGCAGTGCTGGCATTGGGGGCGGCAGCGGTCTGGGGTGTTGGAGCAGGCTTCCCGTCCAGAGAAAGAAGCGCAGAGACCGAAAGCAGCATCCCGTTCACAGCGGCGCCCTCCCGTACGCCTCGTCCCACGTCCACGCCTGTTCCCACTCAAACGGCTGTTTCCTCCACTGTCGCCGTGAATGCCCCAACCCAGCCAACGTCATCCATCTATCCTTTGTTTCAAGGTGCTCCGCTCACTTCTATCACCCAAGCCATCTCAAGCGAAAATATCCGCCAGGTCGTGCCTGTCAGCATTTGGGGCATGGGCGATTTGAACGACTTGAGCGCTTCGCCCGATGGTAGGTACCTCGCGGCGGGAACTTCACGAGGGTTGTTTTTCTTCGACCCGCAGACTCTAGAGTTCGTGCGATTCATTGACACCAATTCACAGGTCAGCACAATTGCCTTTTCGGCGGATGGAAATTGGATTGCGGCAGGTGACCGCGACGGGCTCATCCGCTTGTGGAACACCGATACATGGCAAATGGAGGGACGAACGCTGAGCGGTCATAGAGACGCAGTCCTCGACCTGGCGTTTTCTCCCGATGGAAACCGTCTCGCCTCGGTGGGGCTGGACGGCAACCTGCTGCAATGGACGCTTCATTCGACGGATGCTCCCTCCCCTGCCCCGTTGAAAGTCATGGGCGTCAGCAGTGTGGCATATTCGGCGGATGGAGCGCACATCGTCACTGGGGATAGTCTGTTCAAACTCAATGTATGGGACGCCGGCAATGATACGCTGGCGCGAAGCATTACTCTTTCGTCCAAAGTGCTGGACCTTGCCGCCATCGAGGGTTCGTCTCTCGCCGCCGCTGCGGGGTCAGACCGCCGCATTGTCGTGGTGGATATTGACGGAAGCGCCGGCGCACAAACAATCGGCACACTGCAATATCCGCTGACGGCAATCGCCGTCTCACCGCAGGGAAGCCTGTTCGCCGGCGCCGACGTGACCGGTGGGATTGTCGTTTGGAATCGCGAAGGGACTCAACTGTGGAAAGCCCAGGGAAATCCATTAACCGCGGCATCGGGAACAGTGCACCGCCTGTCTTTCAGCCCAGATGGAAAAACTCTGTATTCCGGTGTCTCTGCCGGCACACTGCGCGCCTTCGATGCCGCTACCGGCAATGAGATTCAACAAAACCGCTCGTTCGATGTGCATGTCAGCCGCCTTGCCGTCTCTCACAACGGGAAGTATCTGCTCACCCAACACACAGAGAACACGGTAGGCGTATGGGACATCTGGAACGGCGGACTGCTTTATCGCACGACGGGTGTAATTCAAAGCGACAATCCGTTCTCGAGAAACGACCAATACTTCGCCATCGCATTCGACCCGTCCACAGTAAAAGTATTTTCCACCGCCAACGGCGATGAACGTTATACGTTCAACAAACACGAAAACATCGAAACCATCCAGTTCATCCAAGACGACACTCTGCTCGCCGCCGGCAACGACCGTATCATCCATTTGTGGTCCATGATGAGCGGGCAGGAATTGAAAATTACCAGAAACTATAGCGGCAGCGGCTGCGCCAATTATCTTGACCTGAAAGAAAACCCTGTCCTTTCTGTGACCACCAGTTTTCAGCACATCATGGAGGAGAAGCGCCGTTCGCCCATGTTATGCGGCTTTACCCGCGTGGATTGGATGAAGGCGTTTTATCTGGATGAAGAAAGTGGAAGCCTGGCTTATGGCGGAAACAGCCAGTTATTTGCGAGAACAAAAAACAATCAGGAACGCCCCATGGAAGGCGTCAACCTCCATAATGTGGTCAGCGTTGCGCTCCACCCCGACGGCAGTCTGATTGCCGCCGCCTACGACGACCACACCATTCACATTTGGGATATAGCCTCACGACAGGAGGTCATGACGCTGTTCGGACACGGCGCTTTCATCACCGACCTGCGCTTCTCCCCAGACGGGAAGTTCCTCATCTCCGCCTCGCTGGACGGCACCATCCGTCTGTGGGGCGTGCCGGATTAACGTAAAGGTCGAGCCGCAATGAACGATGTCTTTGGCAAAAAATTGGGACAGTACATTCTCCTGGAACCGCTGGGCGAAGGAGGCATGGCAAAGGTCTATAACGCCTTCGATTCGCGCATGGAACGCAATGTGGCAATCAAGGTCATCCTGCCGAGCAAGCGCAGTTCCCGCACCTTTCTCGAGCAGTTTGAAATGGAAGCCAAGGCGCTCGCAAGCCTAACCCATACCAACATCGTCAAGGTGCTGGATTATGGCGTTGAAAACGACCAGCCGTTCCTCGTGATGGAATACATTTCCGGCGGGACGCTCAAGGAGGCGGTTGACCAAAAACTTCCCTGGCAGACCGCCGCGGCAATCCTCGCCCCGATTGCACGCGCGCTCGAATACGTCCACCGCCAGCAAATCGTCCACCGCGATGTCAAACCGTCCAACATTCTCCTTCAGGATGACTTTCGCCCGATGCTCTCCGATTTCGGCATTCTCAAACTGCTCGAAAGCAAGGAGGAGAAGGTCAGTTCCGCCATCGGCGTGGGGGTTGGCACGCCGGAATACATGCCGCCCGAGCAGGGCATGGGCAGGGACGTGGACTTCCGCGCCGACATCTACTCGCTGGGGCTGGTCTTCTACGAACTGGTCACCGGGCAAAAACCCTTCACCGCCGATACACCGATGGCGATGGTGCTCAAACACGTCACCGATGAAATTCCCCGCCCCACCAAACTGAACCGCCGCATTCCTCCCTTTGTGGAGCAGGCAATCTTACGCGCCGTGCAAAAGAACCCCGAAGACCGCTACACGAGCATGGGCGAGTTCGCCGATGTGCTGGAGTTGATTGCGCTGGGAGAAAAAGCGCCGCAGAAAAAAATCGTCAAACTTGCCAGGCGGAAAAACACAAAGCGGAAGTTCACCCCTCTGCTGTTACTCTTCCTGCTCGCCGTCGTCGCAGGCGCGGCGGCATGGGGATATTTTCAATTCGGCGGAATGCCTTTGCCAACAACAGCGACTCCAATGGCATCTTTGCCAATACCAACCATCAGCCCGCTAATGCCGCAAGTCACCTTCACCGTGCCCGCCGAAGCGAGCCCACCGACTCCTCAGCCAACCGCCCAGGCGGTTATAGCCACGTTGGCGCCGGCAAATAATGCGGATTCCGGCGTCACATTGCTGGGAACCCCGCTTCCCGTCGGGCAGAGAAGCAGCTTCGAGGAAATCGCCCGCTGGGGCATTGGCGGAGTTAACGTCGCTGCCTGGTCTCCGCAGGGGGATGCCATCGCGCTGGGAACCACCAGCGGGATTTTCATCTACGACGCCAAAAGCAAGGAACTCCAACGCTTCATTGACACAAAATTCAACGTCATTGCGATGACCTTCAACTCCGACGGCACACTCATCGCCGCCGGCTCCCCGAACGGCGACGTGGGAACGTGGGCGACCGCTTCTGGAAACATTGCCCAGGAAATTTCGCCCAAGCCCACCGAGCATGCCGTCACCGCCATTGCCTACTCGCCCAATGGCAGGAACTTTGCCGTCGGGCATCGCGATGGAAGTATCCGTTACTATGCGGTCAACCAACCAACAGCCATCCTCATACTCCAGGAATACCCCGCTGTGGAAGACCTTGCCATCAGCGGTGACGGACGCTTCCTCTACGCCAGTAATGGCGGACGGACTATCTCCCTCTGGGACATTCAACTCCAGAAAAAGACCGCCGAACTGACCAACCCCGGTTCCGTCTCCCGCCTGAGCTTGTCACCGGACCGAAACTTTCTGCTCGCCGGCGGCGTGACCTCTGCCGCCTACCTGTGGGACATGGTGTCGCAAAGACACGTCAGCACCTTCCCCAACCTGAACAGCGCCGCCGCCGATTTTGGCTTCTCCTACGACGGGAAATATATCGTCATTGGCTTGCTCAACGGAGACATCAAAGCCTTTCAAGTCCCTGCTCCTGCCGATTACTCGAAAATACAGGTTCCGCTTTTCACCGTCAACGCGCACGCCGCACAAATTCGCACCGTTGCCCTCTCGCCCACTCAACTCATCGCCGCCACCGGCAACTGGGAGGAAGGGCTGAAACTCTGGGATGTGCTGAGCGGCGAAAACACTTTTTCCCTCGACCAAAGCATGCGGGCAATTCAGCAACTCCACTTCTCGAAAGACGGCGAATGGCTGGCAACTTCTCACGAAGATGGCGTCATCCGTCTCTGGCGCGTGGCTTCAGCACAGCAGGCATACCAAATCGAAGGTTCGCTGCCAAAAGGCAATCCCTTCTCACCGAATAACCGCTTCCTTGCCACTATCTATACCCCTGCCGCACGCAGAGAGGCGTCATTGCGCATCGTGGACCTTGCCAGCGGAGACATCGTCGTCACTCTCGCCGGCTACCCTCAAAACGCCTTCGTCCAATTCACCGCCGACTCAAAACTCCTCGTGGCAGGGACTCCCAAAACCGCCGCCATCTGGGACGTTGCCACCTGGGAAAAACTTGCCTCCGACGGCGGACCGACCGCCGGCTGCGGACAATTCTTCACCCCTCAAAACAAACTGCTCGCCGTCATCTCCAGCGCCGGTATCCTGTTCTCCTACGACCGAAACATACAGGACATGTGCGGAACGCGCATCGAAGGCGCTACCCTCATGTACTACTTCCCCAAAAGCAACCTTTTGCTCTTCGTCCTTGGAGATGGCACGATATGGCTCGGCAACAAAAACTCGCCAAATATATCCCGCTTGAGAGCCAGGTCTCCTTATCTCACTCCCAACCTCATCTTCCTGGGCGCCGACCAGGAAAGCGGCTGGTACGCCTACGTCACCCAGACAAAAGTGCGTTTCATGACCACCAACACCTCCGGCTGGAGCGTTGACCACTATGACGATTACTTCTACCGCGTCGCCTTCCTGCCCGGCAAAAACCTCATTGCGCTCGGCACCCGCTACGGCTCCATCCATATCTGGTCTATACCGTAAAAGAGAAACCCCATGGAAGAAGCAAAGACCGGTTCACGCATCAACCGCTACGAAATTCTCGAGACCGTCCGCCGCTCGGAACTGATTGCCCTCTACAAGGCATACGACACCAAACTCGAGCGCAACGTCCTCCTCAAAACCATCCTGCACTCCGCCGACTATAGCCAGGAGGCGGTGGAGTACTTTCTCACCGAATCCCGCGCGCTTGCCAAACTCTCACACCCCAACATCGCCAAAGTGCTGGATTTCGGCAAAGAAGACGGCACCCTCTATCTCGTCAGCGAATACATCCCCGGCGTTCCTCTCTCCGAGCGGATGACCCGCCCCCTCCCCTGGCAGGAAGCCGTCGAAATCCTGCTCCCCATCATGGACGCCCTCGCCTACGCCCACTCCAAAGGCGTCATTCACCGCGACCTCAAGCCCGACAACATCCTCCTCACCGCCGATGACCAGCCAGTGCTGAGCGACTTCAGCCTGATGCGCATCATCGAAGAAGAAGAAACCCGCGACATGACCGGCACCACCGTCGGCTTGGGCTCGCCCGAATACATCTCCCCCGAACAAGGCAAAGGTCTCGCGGCAGACTTCCGTTCCGACATCTACTCGCTCGGCGTTATCTTCTTCGAAATGGTCACGGGCAGAAAACTGTTCTACGCCTCCAGCAGCATGGAAATCGTCATCCAGCACGTCATGGCAGATCCGCCCAAACCCCGCAGTATTATCCCCACCCTGCCGCGCGCCATCGAAGAAATCATCCTCAACGCCCTCTCCAAAGACCGCAGCCAGCGTTACCAATCCATGACCGAATTTGCAGAAGCGTTGAAGACCGCCAAAGAAACCCTGCTGGAAGGGAAAAAACAGCAGCCCTCCCGTCACCCTACGCGCCTCGCGCTTTCCCTTCTCGGACTGACTGCCCTGCTCACCGCCGCTCTGTTCCTGCTGGGCGTCCTGCCATTCGGACAAAACCCCGCCTCTGCCCCGACCTCGAACCTGACCGCCGCCAACACACCTTCACCTGCCCCCTCAGCCTCGCCCTCCCCAACCGCCGGACTCAGCCTGCTCCCCCCACCCACTGCTTCTCCCACCGAAATCCCCTCACGCTACCGCTTCTCCGCCATACCGGTTTTACCGGGCTTTCCTCTCCCCGCCGGCAGCGCAACCCTCTCCCCTGAAAACCTCGCCAGTCTTGTCGAACTTGCCCGCTGGGGAACACCGAAAATCACCTCCATCGAATGGACAAGCGACAACCAGTTCCTGTTGGCTGGCACAAGCGCCGGCGTCTATTACCTCGATGCGGGCGACCTCTCGTACAAATACTTCTTCGACACCGGCGGCTCCCTTACCGCCCTCAAAACATCCAGCGACGGAGAATGGATTGCCACGGGCGACTCGCGCGGAACTGTCGCCGTATGGAACGCCTCCGACGGCAAACTCATCAACAGACTGGATGGCACGGCAAAAAGCGTCACCCTGCTCGACATTGCTCCCGATAAATCCAAAATTGTCTTCTCGGATTCCGCCAACATCATCCGCCTGTGGAACGTCAAACAAAACATCCATCATGCCTTCGACAAAAGGCACCTCCTCAACATCAACGCCCTGCTGTTTGCATCCGACAGCAACACCGTTTTCAGCGGCGGTGACGACTTTCAGGTGTACATCTGGGACGCCCCCAGCGGCAAAGCGCTGGGCAACCTGCCTCTCTCCCAAAAAGTCCTCGCCCTCGACCTCTCCTCCGATGACCAGTACCTGGCGGCGTCGCTCAACAACGCCAACGCCACCCTCCAAATCTGGGACTGGCGGGACAAGAAACTTGTCAACGCCGTCACCGATTCCACCCTCTTCACCCCCTTCACCCGCCTGGTATTGCTGCCCACCAATCAAAATGTTCTCACCACCTCCGCCGATGGCGTCGTCAGGCTATGGAATGCCTTCGGAACAGAAAAGGTCTGGGAGATGCCCGCCCAAAACCCGGATGGCACAGTCAGGCAGCAAGCGCCGATTCAGACCATCAGCGTGACAAAGGATGGCACAAAGTTCGCAGTCCTATTCGCCGACGGGCACGCTGAAATCTGGGACCTTATCAACCAACGCATGGCGGCTTCACGAACCTTCTCCTATGCCCAAGTCGAACGCCTCGTCGTCTCGCCGGACGACAGCCTGCTGGCTATCCAAGGCAAAGACGCCATCGTCCGCATTCTCGATGCGTCCAATGGAACCCAAACAGCGCAGATGAACGGCACACTCCCGCGCGGCAATCCCATCTCCCCAGACAGCCGCTTGATTGCCGTCAAAGCGGAAGACCTGATCCTTTATTCGCTGTCCACCAAGAGTCCCAGCCCGCTATTCACTCTCTATGACTTCCCGGTGAACGGCATCGTAAATTATTCACCGAACGGTAACATCTTTACCGCCTATGGCAACAGAAACATGAAGTATTGGTCAACTGTCTCGGGCTACGAACTCAACCCCAGCCTGAGAAGAACTGAAGGACGCTGCATCGAATTTTTCAGGCAGGGCGATACGTTCCTCACAGCCGGCTCCGATGTCGGCGTCGTTTACGTCAAAGACAATCTGGCACACCTCTGCAAAATCCTGCCCGGTCCCCGCACCACATCCGAGACTTTCCTGCCCGATGCCAGCATCGTCGTTCTATCTTCAGAGACTCAAACCGTGCAGATTTGGGACGCCCGCAGCGGCGGTCAAATGAAGGAAATCAAACTAGCCTCACCCGGCTGGGTCTTGGACGCCGCCATTACCACAGACGGGAAACTCTTGGCGGCGGCATCTGCCGGCGGCGCAATCGAAATTTACAATCTCGAAACCTACGAACTGCTCAAAACACTGGAATTACAAACGGGTTCTGTTAACCAGGTATCGTTTTCCAATAACGGAAAATTCATCATCACAGGGTCGGCAGACGGAACCGTCAGGCTTTTCGGTCTGCAACCATAAAAGGGAGAAACGGCTATGGATTGGATTGGAAAAAACATTGACCGCTACAAAATCGTCGGCGAACTCGGTGCGGGGGGTATGGCAGTGGTGTACCGCGCCATTGACACCCTGCTCGACCGCAGCGTCGCCATCAAAGTCATCCGCACCGAAGAAGCCAGTCAGGAAAAATTCATCCGCCGCTTTATGAGGGAAGCCAAGACCCTCGCCAACCTCTCCCACTCCAACATCGTCAAAGTGCTGGATTACGGCGAATACGAGGGCGCACCTTACCTCGTCATGGAATACATCACCGGCGGCGCGTTGAAAGCCTCCCTCGGCAAGCCGATGCCTTATGCCCAAGCGGCGGCACTGCTGGCGCCTGTAGCACGGGCGCTGCACTATGCCCATCAACAGCGCATTGTCCACCGCGATGTCAAACCCGAAAACATCCTCATCAACGACTCCGGTCAACCCATGCTTTCCGATTTCGGCATCATCAAACTGATGGATGTCGAAGAGTCGCATGGTCTGACTGGCACCGGGCGGGTGGTCGGCACCCCCGCCTACATGTCCCCGGAACAGATTCGCGGCAGAGAAGTGGACGGGCGCTCCGACATTTATTCTCTGGGCGTGGTCTTCTTCGAAATGCTCACCGGCAGAAAACCCTATAACGCCGCCACCCCCATCGAACTTTCGATGCAGCACCTCCATGCACCCATCCCCAAAGCCAAACAATTCGTCCGCGACCTGCCCGCCGAAGCGGAACAAATCATCGTCAAAGCCATGGCAAAAAGCCCGGAAGACCGTTACCAGACCATGCTCGCCTTCGCGCAGGACCTCGAAAAACTGAGCGGCACATCCGAACGCACCACTTCCGAAAGACGGGCGGTCAAAGAGAACGGAACGAAGGGACAAAAACGGAAGCGTTCCCTTCTGCCTGCCTTCCTCGCCGCCTTTCTGCTTATCGCCCTGGGCGTCGCAACTGTCCTGTTTGGAGAAAACATCGCCGGCTTTTCTGGAGAAGACCCCACTACCATCCCCACAGAGACCAAAAGCCTCGCTTCCGCCTCGCTGGAACCTGCTGCAACCACCCCCGCCTTGCCCTCCCCCACAGCGACCGAAAGCCTCCCCACTCCCACGCCCACCGTCTTTGAATTCAAGACCTTTACCCCATCGCCCCTGCCCGAAGTCTTCATCCAACCGCAAAACGTCAACCAACTCATCGAAGTCAAACGCAGAGACCGTGTCTCCGTCATCAAAATGGACTGGGTTGAAAACGGCAACTGGCTGATTGACGCCGGCAGCAACGTCGTCTTCTTCCTCAACCCGCAGACGGCGGAAATCGAACAGCGCGTCAACCTGCCCGGCGACATCCCTCTTTCGATGGGCGTTGCCTCCTCCAGCGGCAAGGTGTATGTGCTGGTAAACGCCGGCGTCCGCGTGATTGACATGCAAACCTTCAAAGTGACCGACACCTTCCCTGCTCCCGGCGGCACCATGAGCGTGGCGGCTTCTCCCAACGGAAAATACCTGGCGCTTGGCATCTCCGACAGCAAAGTGCAAATTCTCAACGCCAGCAATGGTGCCGTTCTCCAAACCATCCGCAGCGCCTACGGAGGCTGGTCAGTTGCCTTCTCCCCCGATTCGAATCTGGTGGCGGGCGGCACATCCCAGGGCATGTCCATGTGGGAGACCGCTACAGGTCTCTGGCTTCCCACCAGCGGCGGCGAGGGCAGCATCATCCGCAGCCTCGCCTTCTCGAACGACGGCACCATGCTGGCAGGCGGAAGCAACGGCGTCATCTTCGTCTGGGACGTTGCGAATGGCACGCTGCGCTTCCAGCAAAGCGGCAATTTTGGCGATGTTCACAGCCTCGATTTCTCGCCGGATGATTCCTTGCTGGTCTCCGGCTCGGAAGACGGAGGTATCTATCTGTGGAATACAACCAACGGTTCACTGGCGCGAACACTTACCGCCCATACCAGCCCCGTCTTCGGCGTATGCTTTTCTCCAGATGGCAAATATCTCGCTTCCGGCGCCAACGAAGGCAGCATCCGCATCTGGGGCTTTCCGTAAAATCGCTTCACGCTCGAGAGGCTTATGAACCGATGTTACCCAGATTATTCGTGCCGCGACCATTCATGTCGCGCATCAGGTGAGTTATGAAAATTCCTCGCTTTACGCAGTTTGTTTTTACAGTCGTTCTCCTGTTCATCCTGTTTCCAGCCGCCGCCCACGCCCAAGCCCCCATGGACTTGGCAGTCCATTATGTCGAAGGGACGCCGCGCGAGGACGAAATCGCCTACGAGGTGAGTGTTTATCTTTCGGTCACAAGCGGAAGCGGACTCCCCATCCGGGATTTGACCCTTAATGATCTCACCGTTGCCGAAGACTCGCAAAAAGTTCAGCCACAAAGCCTGCGGCTGGCGGAGGACGAACCCATCCACCTCGTCCTGGTCATGGATACCAGCGGGAGCATGACCGGAACCAAAATCAAAGATGCCCGCACCGCCGCATCCAATTTCGTGACGAGACTGCAAAACGGCGACCAGGCGGCGCTCATCACCTTCGACGAAAGCATCAAACTCCAAAGCGATTTCACCTCCGCGCCGGGCGAAATCCTCAACCGCCTCGCTCTGCTGGACGCCGCCCCCAACACCGGCACCTGCCTCTACGACGCCGCCTACCGCGCCATCCAGACCGCCTCCGCGCTTCCTTCGGGACGCCGGGCAGTCATCCTGTTCACCGACGGCGTGGACGAAACCGCCAGCGGCGGAAGGACGTGCAGCGTTCACACAGTTGAGGATGTCATCAGCCTCGCATCCCAGGGCAGCACCCGCACGCCGCTCTATACGCTGGGGCTGGGAAACCGCATTGACGAAAACACCCTCAAACGCCTCGCCGAATTGACTGGCGGACGATACATCTACTCGCCCGCCTCCGCCCAACTCGAAACCATGTTCGAACTGCTCACCGAACAGTTGCGCTCTCAATACATCCTCACCTACAAATCGTTCGCCGCGCCCGGCGCCCACACCCTGACAGTCAACGCAAACCACTTGGGCGCACAAGACAGCGACACGCGCAACTTTCTCCTGCCTGCCCTGCCCGCCCGCATCACCTTCCTGACGCCCACAGAAGGGGAAACAGTGGCTGATGGGCTGAAAGTTACCGTTGCCATCTCCGGCGGAGGGGAAACCATCACACGAGTTGAGTTTCAAATCAACGGCAACGTCATTGGCGCCGATGAGACCACCCCCTACGAATTGGAATTTGACTTGAGCTCCTATGCCCAAGGAAACCTGACCCTGACCGCCATCGCCTATGGAGAAAACGACGATGAATTGACGCGCAGTGCCATCAACCTGCTGCACAAGGTGGAAGCCGCATCCATCCCTCCAACCACAGCATCCGAACCTGTTCCACCGCCAGCGCCGGAACCCAAACGCAGCAACCCCGCCATTCTCATTGGCACAGTCCTTGCCGGGCTGGGCTTGGTAATTGTTGCTTTGCTGGGCATCATGCTTGCCCGCCAGCAAAAACAGGAAAAGGGCGAGGAACAGGAAAAAACACTGCCGCAGGTTCGTGCAGAAAACGCTCACAGCGTGGCAGATGCCGATGGAACAATGGACAGTTTCCAGGGCGGTCCCGAAGCGCTGGGCGCGTTGACCGTCGAAGCCAGCGACGACCCGTCCATGATCGGTCTGCGTTTCGAAATCTCCTCTTCCCTCACCACGCTGGGGCGCAGCGCCAGCAACGACATCAGCTTCCCGCGCGATAACCCCGTCTCGCGCCATCATGCGGAAATTTTCGAAAAGAACAAAAAACTCTGGCTGAGGGAAGTGGAGACGATGGATTCCTCTGGCGCCTATGCCCCGCCCAAATATGGCACATTTGTCAACGATACTCCGCTCGGCTCGAACCCCGTGGAGTTGAAGAACGGCGATGAGATTCGCCTGGGCAAACGCCTCCGCCTGCGCTTCGAAACCTATGCCAAAGCCAATGAAGAGGACGCCAAAACCTTCGACGAATTCACCCTCGACGAAGATGCCGACCGCACAGTAGATCAAACCTGACAACCAATGAAAGCCCCCTCTCTCCGTTACGACATTGGCTCCGCCTGTGATGTGGGCATTAAGCGAAGCGGCGAACCAAATCAAGACGCTCTCGAGGTCGTCCTGCCGGATCCGCGCGGTAAATGGCATCTGCCTCTACTCATGGTGGCAGACGGGCTCGGAAAACATTTTGGCGGAGCAATTGCCAGCAAACTGGTCATTCAAGCGTTCAAGCAGGAGTTTCTCAACGCCGCCCATCCCACAGACTATCTCGCCCTGCTCGAACGCTGCGCCCGCACAGCACACGAGGCAGTCCGCACCCGGGGCGCCCAGGATCCCAAACTGGCAAACATGGGAAGCACGCTCGTCGCCGTCACCTTCGATCAAAACCATCTCTACCTGGTCAACGTGGGCGACAGCCGCGCGTACATCCTGCGCGGAAAAAATATACTTCAAGTCAGTCAAGATCAAAGTTGGGTGGCGCTGCAAGTGCGTGCAGGACTATTGACTGAAGACGAAGCCCGCACACATCCCAGCCGCAACCGACTCAACATGGCAATCACTGCCCGCCGCCCTGAAATCAAGCCCTATCTTGCCCGGAAAACATTGGAAGAAAACGACATCATCGTCCTGTGTTCCGATGGCTTGTGGGGCGTCGTGCCGGAGACGCTCATCTGGGCGGCAGCAACCGAACTGCCGCCCAGCGTTGCCGTGAAAAAACTTATATCCCTTGCCAACAGAAGACAGGGACCCGACAACATCTCCGTCATCATTGCCCGGCGGCTCCGCCCGGACCGTGAGCCGGCTCCCGCCAAATTAGCCGATACCAATCCCTGACATTTTCCTGCACCCTTTAGAAACAAAGCAGTTCCACCACCGGAGGCAACCGTGTCATTTACCATAGGCGAACAAATAGGGCGTTATCAAATCATCGCAGAAATCGGCAGAGGCGGCATGGCAACCGTGTACAAAGCCTACGAGGCTGCGCTCGACCGTCATGTCGCAATCAAAGTCATGGAAGCCGCCATGGAAGAGGAAAGCGACTTCATCGAACGCTTCCGCCGCGAAGCCAGGGTCATCGCCCGGCTCGACAACCCGCACATCGTCCCTGTCTATGCGTTCGACGAACACAACGGACAACCTTATCTCGTCCTGAAGTTCATTGATGGGCAGACTTTGAGACAGCGGATGAAAGACTCCCCTCTTTCCAAACTCGAAGTGCTGGAAATCGTAACCGTGGTGGGCGAAGCACTCCAATACGCGCACAAACAGGGCATTCTCCACCGCGATATCAAACCCTCCAACGTGTTGATTGGCAGGGATGGCTCCATTTACCTGACGGATTTTGGGCTGGCGCGGATGCTGGAAAGCACTTCAAGCCTGACCGGCGACGCCATCATCGGCACACCGCATTACATCTCTCCCGAACAAGCGCTCAATACCGAAACCGTTGACGAGCGGACGGATATTTATTCCTTTGGCGTCATGATCTATGAAATGGTCACGGGACGCGTCCCTTTCGACGCCGATACCGCCTTTGCGGTCATCGAGGATCACATGTATACCCCGCCCCCGCCGCCCACATCGGTCAAAGCGCAACTGCCCCGCGAAGTGGATGAGATCATACTAAAAGCACTAGCCAAGAAAAGCAGCGAACGCTACGAAAAAGTTTCGGATTTGGTGCGGGCGTTCAAGCAGGTATGGCTTCCTTCAGATAATGCCAAAACTGCTTCTTCGTCCACCCTCGAATCGCTCCCCGATACGCCTGTCTTTCTAACGGAAAACGGCTCGGCGTTCCCTCTGACTTCCGAGCGCTCCGTGATTGGACGGAACAGCTCCACAAAAAACATCGTCAACGATATTGACTTGACCAAATACGACACCAAAAAGATTATTTCACGCCGTCACGCCATGATACAACGCAAGAACGACCAGTTCTTGTTATATGACCTCAACAGCCGAAACGGCACGTTCGTCAACGGCAAGCGGATTTCGCCACAGGAGCCTCACGTTTTGAAGCCAGGCGATGTGGTGGAGTTCGGTACAGGAGGAGTGAAGTTAACGTTCAGTGTGTAAACGACAATAGGTGATTGCACGAGAGATGTGCTGGCAAAACGAGATCTGGGAAGAAAGGCAAAACTTTTGGTTTTGTCTTTCTTTTTTGACTGCCGGTGTGCATGAAGAGGCCGGAGAAATAAGATAGGAGAAAGGTCGGTTCGAGGAGAACAGGCTTCAGATTGGGGAGAGGTGGGATTTTGAACAATTCAAAATTTGAACTATTTTAATAGTTTATTTGTTGACTTTTTTGCAAATATTACTATAATATTAGTTGAAACAATGAACAAAAGAGGTCCCGCATGGCAAGGCTCAGCAAGTCGCCAATTGTAGAAATCTTGAAAGAAAGTCAACCAGTCGAGGTGGGGCGGCGTTTACGCGCAGTCCGTATGAGCCGGGGGTTGTCCATTCGCGCGCTGGCTGAGCAGAGCAATCTGAATGTCAATACCTTGAGTTTGATCGAGAACGGTCGCACCTCCCCCAGCGTCAGTACCCTTCAGGTAATTGCACAAACGCTTCAGGTTCCCATTACGACGTTTTTCGAGGAAGATTCAACAAGCCAGAGTGTGATCCACCGGCGGGCAGGGGAAAGTTCTCATGTGAAATTTTCACATGGGACGATAGAAAACCTCGGTTCGAATGTGCCGCGGTTTGGCGCAGAGCCGCTCATCATCACCCTCGATCCGCTGGCAGGCAGTGGAAAGGTTCCGATTGTGCATACCGGCAGTGAATTTGTTTACTGCCTGGAGGGTAACATCACCTATCAGGTGGACGAGAAATCTTATTTATTGAAACCAGGCGACAGTTTGATTTTCGAAGCGCATTTACCGCACTTCTGGCACAACAAGGATAATTCTCCATCGCGCATGTTGCTGGTGCTGTGTCCGCTGGATGGGCGAGACCAACCGGCGGAACGACACTTTGGGAGATAACGGCGACTCAACCAAGAAAGGAGGTTGCCGTGTTTCAAAAAAAACTGCGGTTCGCCATGTTTCTGACGGTGGGGGCGGTCATTGTCCTTTCAGCAGCTCTGTTCACTTCCGTCGCAGCGCACGCCGATGAACCAGGTCCCGCGGCCGCCGGTGTGCAATGTATCGCCTGCCATGAAGACCTGTACTTTCTCCACGATACGGGAAATTGGTTTTGCCTGAGAGAATCGCCCATGACGTGCGTGGATTGTCACGGCGGCAACCCAAATACACTCGATAAGAATCTTGCTCACACGCAAAGAGCCGCACACCCCATCCTCAATGAAGATGTGTCAAAATGCCGTCAATGCCATCCGCAGGAATGTGACGAGCGCGTGGCGTACTTCGACAGCATCGCCGGCATCAGCAAAGTGAGGGTTGCCGCGCCTTATACTCCGCGCTACCCAATGGAAGGTGCTTGGGTGGAATCAGCCGGGCGCGATGCGGGATGGCTGCTGGCAGTTTGGGAAATTGTTCCGCTTGTCATTGTGGCTGGTTTGGCATTGTTGGCACATATCCTGCTTCGCCAAAGGCACAAATCATCTTAAGCCACCAAAGATGCCATGGTAAATCCACCCGTCCACTCCATCTTCGAGATTCAGGCGGAATTCTGCAAGGCAATGGGCAACGCCGCCCGCTTGAAGATCATTCATCTGCTGCGCGAACGCTCGATGAACGTCAGTGAAATTGCGGAAAGCGCAGGCTTTAGTCAGTCTTTGGTTTCGCGGCAATTAAGTGTTCTGCGAAACGTTGGTGTGGTTGAATGCCGGCGGCAGGGCAATGAAATGATCTACCAACTGACCGATGAAACCATAGGCGAGATGTGTGACCTGGTCCGCAAAGTTCTGACAGCGCACATGCAAAAACAATCCCAAGCCTTGGGCTGACGAATGTTTTGCATTTCTCCTTTCCAGCCTTGCAGTGTCCCCATTGGGGCAATGGGGCGCTGCAAGGCAAAGGGAAGGGTGACGCTCTGGCTTAAGAAGCACGCTTGAGAGGCTTTATCATTTTGGGACGCTGTTGTACAATGAAGCGCAACGAATCATCTTCCGCAGGAACAGGAAATGTCCCAATTCGATCTCTTCCATCCGCCAGCGCCGCAGCACACCTCCCTCGATGACCTTTTCGCCGAAATGATGCAGATGAAAGATGACCCGCTGGCAAATGCGGGGACGAGAGTGGTCATCAGCCGCGGAAACCCACAGGCAAAATTGATGATCATCGGCGAGGCGCCGGGTCCTGAGGAAAACATCAAGGGCAAACCGTTCGTGGGGCGGGCAGGGCAATTACTGGATAAGATTCTCGAATCGGTCAACTTCGACCCCGAAAAAGACGTGTTCATCACCAATTCCGTCTTTCGTATGCCGCCGGGCGACGAGGGCAAGGCATTCCGCAAACCGACCGACGAAGAAATCAAATATTACCGCCCCTATGTCAACGAAATCATCCGCCTCGTGGACCCGCTCATCATGCTGTTGACCGGCAACGTGGCGTGTCAGTCCATTTTGGGGAAAACTGGCATCACCTCCCTGCGCGGCCAGTGGACACAACTCAACGGACGTTGGGTCATGCCCATTTATCACCCCTCTTACCTGCTCCGCAATCCCTCGCGCGAACCCGGCTCGCCCAAAGCCCAAATGTGGGACGACATCCGCGAGGTGCGCAGGAAGTATGATGAATTGCTCGGGAACCGGTAAGTTCCACGCAAGACGGGCTAATACTCCCAACGAATCTGGAACTCGAGTTCTTCCACGCCGTCGGAGCGTTCGTGCTCGACGCTGATTTCCGCACCTGCGGGGACGTGAAGCCGTTTGCCTGCCACCTGGATGCGGAACGGCTTGCCAGCCTCGAGTGCATCGGCAAAACGCCGCAGTTTGGCGGCAAATTGATGGACGGAATACACTTTTTCAACATCACGGGCAGGTTTCGCAGGCATGTTCCTTCTCCTTTTCAAGTGCTTGGTGTGCTTATGATACCGTAGAAATGACGGAAGAGCGCCCCGGCAGGCGTTTGTAACATCCTCCATTCTGAGATACACTTTGAGCAGCCGTCCGGGCTGTTATGAAACCATCCGGCTCATATCTAAACCAAGTGTGGGCGGACGCGCAAGAGAGCGCATCCTCCGCATGTCGAACAATCGTATAAAACTTTTCGGACACTCTCTAACGTCAAATTGGCAGATCGTATTTCCTCTACAGACGAACCAATCATCACTCAATCAGGAGAAACCAACATGCGCATGAAGGAAAAAGTCGTACTCGTCACCGGCGGCGCGGCGGGAATCGGCAAAGCCACCGCCCTGCGCTTTGCCGAAGAGGGGGCAAAGGTCGTCATCTGCGACGTGAATGAGGCGGGCGGGCAGGAGGTCCTCAAACAACTCGGTCCCGAGGCGTCATTCTACAAAGTCAACGTTGCCAGCCGCGAGGAAGTCCAAAAATGGGTGGAGGCGGTCATCGCCAAATACGGGCGCATTGACGTGCTGGTCAACAACGCCGGCATCCTCAGAGATGGGCAACTGGTCAAATTCAAGGAGGGACAGTTGGTCGGTCAGATGCCCGAAGCGGATTTCGATCTGGTGATTTCGGTCAACCTCAAAGGCGTGTTCAATTGCGCCCAGGCGGTCGCTCCGCAGATGATCAAACAGGGCGGCGGCGTCATTCTCAACGCCACCTCCGTCGTTGGGCTGGACGGCAACTTTGGGCAGACCAACTACGTCGCATCCAAGGCGGGTGTCATCGGCATGACCAAGGTCTGGGCGCGTGAGCTGGGCAGGTACGGCATTCGCGTCTGCGCTGTGGCGCCCGGCTTCACCGCCACCGAGATCCTCGCCCCCATGCCCGAAAAAATTATCGAATCCATGAAAGCCCGCACCCCGCTGGGACGGCTCGGCGACCCGCGCGACATCGCCAACGCCTATCTCTTCCTTGCTTCGGACGAAGCCTCCTTCATCACTGGCGAAACCCTGCGGGTGGACGGCGGCATTGTGGTAGGAACCTGAGCCTATCGAGCCAGTGTAGATTTTCAGACAGAATAGTCATCCATCGCCAGGAACGCATCCACCACACGCGGATCGAAATGCTTCCCCGCGTCGGCACGGATGCGTTCCTTTACCTCATCGAGGGGCAGTCCCTTGCGATAGGGGCGGTCAGAAGTCAGCGCATCCCACACATCCACCACCGGGAAGATGCGCGCCGCAAAAGGAATTTCCTCCCCTTTCAACCCGCGCGGATAACCCGTCCCGTCCCATTTTTCGTGATGACAATACGGAATATCAATCGCCGGCAGCAGAAACTCGATTCGCTTGAGCATATCATAGGCAAACTTCGGATGCTGTTTGACCAACTCGCGCTCTTCTTCGGTCAGAGGTCCGGGCTTTAACAGGATGCCGTCGGGAATCGCCATCTTGCCGATGTCGTGAAGCAATGCCCCGCGCGTAATGTGAACCAGCGCCTCATCACCGACCCCCATGAAACGCGCCAGCCTCTGCGTCAACACCGTGACGCGCTGTGTATGTCCTTCCGTTTCCTTGTCGCGCATATCCAGCGCGCTCACCCAGCCTTCCAGCGTGGCTTGATACGCTTCCTCCAGTTCGCGGTTCTTCTGCTGTAAATCTTCGAACAATTGCGCGTTGTCAATCGCCACCGCCGCCTGGTCGGCAAAAGCGGTAATCAGGTTTTGATCCTGCACCTGAAAGATGCCCGAACGTGCGCGGTTGTCCACGTAAATCACGCCAATCAATTTGTCCTTGATTTTTAACGGCGCGCACAAAATCGAACGCAAGCGAAACGCCGCCACGCTCAATTGATTCTCGAAACGCGGATCCTCTTGGGCGTTGGTCGTGAGGATCGTCTCCCCTGTCGCCGCCACCCGCTCCACAATCGTGCGGCTGACCTTGAACGCCTCTTCCTCCAGATTGACATGGTCAATACCGCGCGCAATCTCGAACTCCAGCCGCCCGTCGGGACGTTTCAACATCAGGAAGCCGCGCTCGGCGTGCATCAACTCGATCAGCCGGTCCATCACCTCCTCGAGCACGCGCCTCTTTCCCAGCGAGGAGTTGATCGTCTGCCCAACCTTCATCAACGCCGCCAGTTGATTCTCCTTCACCCGCAATTGATCCACAACCGCCTGTTCCAGTTCCACAAGCAGTTCGGTGACGCGGCTCATTTCGCGGACGACATCCGCGCCATCCGCCGCCTGAATCTTCGCCAGGCTTCCCGTCAGCCCCGCCAGATGGGCGCGAATCTCCTGAAAACTTTGCTGAATGGACGACAGAGTGGCTGGACGATTGAACATACCTTACTCCATTTCACTGACCATCTCTTCCTTTTTATAATTGTACTCCCCTCCCTTCGATGCGAGTATAATCCGCTCAACCGCCTCTCACCTTCACCCCACCCCAAGGAGAATCGCATGACCGTAGAAAACTATCTGGCGGAAGCGGGAGCGCTCGCCACTCTGGCAGGCGTGCTGGCAGGCTTTGCCATTTCCGCCGTCATTCAACTGCTTTCCACCAACCCGGAAGGGAAAATTACTACCGCCACCATCCTCACCTTCTCCGCCTCCACGGTGATGTTTTTGTACGCTTTGATCGTCCTCGTCCTCACCTTCGCTGCCACCGCCGAACAAAACCGCATCCTTCCGGAACTGGATACCATCGGCGCGACTGCCGTGCTGGTGATGCTTGCCGCAGTTTACGTCTTCCTTGCCGCCATCGGGCTGACCGGCTGGATTCGCTCCAGGGTCACCGGCATCATCACCACTGTCTTTGCCGCGTTTACCATGTGCATCACAACCTTTGCCGTCGTATCCATCCTTTCTGTGTTCTAAAAACCCGCATTACCCCTTGCCTGTCAACAAGCGGACGGCATTTCGTCCGCTTGTTTTCATTTATACTTCGCCCGCCATGAAACTTCTCAACGCTCTCAAAAACCTTCTCCATCAATATCCGCGCCAGTTCTGGCTCATGATTGCAGGCGTGGTCATCTCCACTGCCGGCGGAAGCATGATCTGGCCCTTTATGCTCATCTACGCCAGCGGCAAATTGAACCTGCCGCTCAGCACCGTTGCCGCACTCATCTCCATCAACGCCGGCACGGGACTCGCCTCCTCGCTCATCGCCGGCGCCCTCGCCGACCGTATCGGGCGCAAGGTCGTCATGAACTTCAGTCTCACCGCCACCGGTCTCGCCTACTTTTTGATGATGTATGCCGAGACCTACACACACTTTGTCGGGTTGATGATCATGATCGGGTTGTCGAATCCCATGTACCAGGTCGGGGCGGATGCGATGCTTGCCGATATGATCCCCTCCGAACAACGCACCGATGCCTACGCCATCAATCGCATCGCCAACAACGCCGCCTTCGCCGTCGGTCCCGCAGTGGGTGGATTCCTCGCCGCCACTTCCTACAATTTCGCCTTCATCGGCGCGAGCGCCGGCTTTCTCACTTACAGCCTTCTGCTCTTCTTCCTGGCGCGCGAAACGCTCTCCCCTCATCTGCGCAGCGACGGCATCCCCCTGTCACGCCGGGAGGTCCTGCGTAGTTACAACCGCCTCCTTGCCGACAAAGGGTACATGGCGTTCGTTGCACTCATCAGCCTCGGATTGATTGCCCCCACCATGTTGTGGATTCTCATGCCCGTTTATGCCAAGACCAACTTTGGTATCCCCGAAAACCTCTACGGCTGGATCCCCACCACCAACGCCTTGATGTGCGTCTTCATTCAATACTTTGTTACGCTCATCACCCGCAAACACCCCACGCTTCCCGTCCTGACCGTTGGCATGTTCATCTACGCCATCGGTGCGGGCAGTGTTGCCCTCGCCAGCGGCTTCTGGGGATTCTGGCTGAGCATGGTCATCCTGACGTTTGGCGAACTCACCCTCGTCCCCACCGCCAGCAAATACGTGGCAGATATTTCTCCCGCCGACCTGCGCGGACGTTACATGAGTCTCTACTGGCTGGGCTGGGGTCTTTCCCGCACCCTGGCGCCCCTCATCGGCGGCTTCCTCAACGATACCATCTCTCCGCGCGCCATTTGGATTGGAGGTCTGCTCCTCGGACTGACCAGCACCTTCGGGCTTTTCCTCCTCAACCGCCTCACCTCCGCCCCCACTGCGCCTCAGACTTAACCTTCAGCCTGAAACGGCGTAAATAAATCTTCTTCTCCCTGCTGACGTTGTCCTTTGAGCAAGGTAGGTCTCAAACTTTCATTTTTTACAAAACATTGACAAAACTTGTGCAATACATTAAAATAGGAAGGTTAGGAGAATAATCGCTTAATGCCAAACCTTGCACACCTTAAATTCAACGATCCTGCCCCCGACTTGGAACTGCAGGACACGGACGGAAAGCCTGTGCGGCTTTCTTCTTTTTGGAAAGAACGGACGCTAATTTTGGCGTTCACGCGTCATTTCGGCTGTCCGCAATGTAAGGAGATGGTGGATCATCTCGTGATTGCCTCACCCGAGTTCAAGAACAAAAACCTCTTGCTGGTCATCGTCACACAAGGGACGCCCGAAGCGGCGAAAGCCTTTTGCGCCGAACGCGCGCCCGGCGTGACCTGTCTTGCCGACCCGCAGCGTAAGGCATATCGCGCATACGGGCTTGAACGCGCCAACATCTGGCAGTCGTTTCTTTCGCTCAACGTCTGGCGTTCCAACCGCCGCCTCAAGCGGGAACGCGGCTGGAAGACAGAACTGCCTCCCAAAGGGCAGGACGCATTGCAAATGGCGGGCATCTTCATCATTGCACCCGATGGGCGCATCCGCCTCCCCTACTACTACGACAACATCGCCGACCATCCCTCCGCAGATTTGCTTCTGCACGGCGTGATGGGCGTGGACTGGGGACAACCTTTCGACGGACCTGTGGCGTCAAAATGAAAAACGTATTTCTCGCTTTCTATCTTGCCATCAAGGAAGTGCTTCGGAACAAAGGACGCTTTCTGCTTGTCAGCCTCGTGATTGCCTTGATTACCCTGCTGGTCCTGTTCATCGCCGCGCTTGGCGAGGGACTTGCCAATGGCAACCGTCAGTACGTTGCCAATCTCGACGCGGATTTGATTGTCTTCCTCGAAAAATCGGATTTCCAGATTTCCGCCAGCCGCCTGGACACCAACACCATCCGCTCGGTTCGCCGCGTGGACGGGGTGGCGGACGCCGGTCCGATCTACACATCCTCGGCTGAGATCGTTTCCCTCGATGAACCGCTCAAGGTTTCCTTGCTGTCGGCAGAGCCGGGACGTCCGGGTATGCCGCCGCTCATCGAAGGCAGGGACTTCCGCGGCGGCGAGGCGCGCGAAACGGTCATTGACCGCAACGTGGCGTTGCGCTCGAACATCAAAATCGGCGACAAGATCATCATCCGCTCGACACAGGGTGTGGACGACAAGTTCTTCACGCTCGAAGTCGTCGGCTTGGTGGATGGACAGTCCTATTTCTTCCAGCCGACCATCTTCGTACCGGCTTCGACATGGGAAAAGGTTCGTCCACAATCCGAAGCGGATTTGGCGAGCAACACCGCGTATCCCAACATCATCGCCGTCAAATTAACCGACCCGGCGCAGATTGACGTTGTCAAACAGCGCCTGCTCGATAGCGTATCCCGCATCGAAGTGGCGGACATCCCGACCACCATCAACAACATCCCCGGCTACTCTGCCCAGCAGGGAACAGTCCAGACTCAGGGTTTCTTCACCCTGCTCATTGGCGTGATGGTCATTGGCGGATTTTTCCAGATTCAAATTTTGCAGAAGGTTCCGCAGATTGGCGTCTTGAAAGCCATAGGCTCCTCCAACGGAGTCGTGGGCTGGTCGGCAGTGATTCAAATCGTCGTGGTGACAGCCTTCGGCGTCGCGGTGGGAGGCGGGTTGACGTCCCTCTTTTCGTTGTTCCTCCCGCCCACCATCCCCTTCGTTTTCAACGGTGTGCGTTCCGTTGCGGCGGTCATTCTATTGCTGTTAATTGGTCCGCTGGGCGGGCTGGTTTCCATCATATACGCGGTTCGCATCGAACCGTTGAAAGCGTTGAGACTGGGATAAAGAAATACTTGGGTAGTCGAGTAGCCGCGAAGCGGCATATCGAGACCACCGTCAGGATTATGGAAAATGACAGCAGCACTCGAAGTAAAAAACCTCGTCAAATCATTTCGACTCGACGGCGCGACCATCTACGCCGTGAACAATGTTTCCTTTCAGGTGAAATCGGGCGAATTTGTGGCGCTGGTCGGTCCAAGTGGATCGGGCAAGACCACCATGCTATCCATCCTCGCCGCCCTGCTCTCTCCCACCAGCGGGCAAGTCTTTATTGACGGACAAGACCTGGCACAAATGAGCGACAAAGAGCGCGTCAACCTTCGCCGTGAGAAAATTGGCTTCACCTTCCAATCCAACAACCTGATCCCTTTTTTGACCGCGCAGGAAAACGTTGAATTCATGCTTCGCCTCAACAACCGGGCAAACAAAACCGGACGGATGCGCTCTGCGGAACTCCTCGCTCGCCTAGGTCTCAGTGACCGCCTGCACAACCTCCCCGCCCAACTCTCCGGTGGACAACAACAACGCGTCGCCATCGCCCGCGCCCTGATCCACAACCCAGCCGTTGTCCTCGCCGACGAACCGACCGCCTCCCTCGACACCGAGCGCGCCTTCCAGGTCGTGGAAACTTTTGCCAAACTCGTCCACGAAAACGACCGCGCGGGCATCATGGTCACCCACGACCTGCGCATGTGCCAATACGTGGATCGAGTCCTGCAAATGCAGGATGGCAAGTTGGTGAGAGTTTATGAGACAAAGGACGAAATCATGGAACTGGCGACGGGAACCGTGAAGCATTAGAACAACTACCCTGCCTGTAAATGAAAAGACCTCCGAAGATGATTTTCCTCGGAGGTCTCACTTTCTACTTTCTACGTTCCACTTTCCACAAGCAACTACGCCGTCTCCAAATATCTCTCGATCTCGTAATCGGTGACGCGGGTGCGGTACTCGTCCCACTCCTCGGTCTTTGCGCGGACAAAGGCTTCATACGCCGCAGGACCCAGCGCGTCTACCAGGACCTTATCCTTGCTCAATTCAACCAGCGCCTCGCCAAGCGAGCCGGGCAATTCACCCACACCCAGTTTCTTGCGCTCCTTTGCATCGAGGTGATACAGGTTGACGTTGTTGAGCGGCTTAGGCGGAGTCAAGTGGTTGTCAATGCCATCTAACGCGGCAGCGAGCATGCCCGCAAACGCCAGGTACGGGTTCGAAGACGGATCGGGGAAGCGCAGTTCCGCGCGCATGGACTTGTCGCGTCCCTTTGTGTAACGCGGAATGCGGATCAACGCCGAGCGGTTAATCTGCGCCCAGCCGATGTAGACCGGCGCTTCGTAACCCGGAACCAGCCGCTTGTACGAATTAACCGTCGGCGCAACCAGCGCGGCGAGCCCGCGCGCGTGTTTGAGTTGACCCGCAATGAACGCATAAGCGATGGGCGAAAGATGATACTCGTCTTCCTTGTCGAAGAACAAGTTGTTGCCCTTGTCGTCGAAAAGACTCTGATGACAGTGCATCCCTGAGCCGTTGATGCCATAGACCGGCTTGGGCATGAAAGAGGCAGTCAATCCGTGCAGGGCGGCAATCGCCTTGACGGTGTACTTCAGGGTCAGCACATTATCCGCCGCCCGCACCGCATCCGCAAAACGGAAGTCAATCTCGTGCTGTCCCAGCGCCACCTCGTGATGCCCCACCTCCACTTCGAGTCCCATTGTGCGCAGCGCATCCATCAACTCCGTGCGGACGCGCACCGCCTCATCCGCCGCCGAAAAATCGAAATACCCGCCCACATCGTGCGGGACGGGATGCACCCCGTGACCGTTCGTCCCTTTGAACAGGAAGAACTCCGGCTCGGGACCGATGTTATACGTCCAGCCGCGCTCGGCAATTTTGGCAACCATGCGCTTCAGCACACCGCGCGGGTCGCCCTCGAAGGGCTTGCCGTCGGGCGTCTGAATGTCGCAGAAGATGCGGGCGCGACGGCGTTCGGGCAGGCTCCACGGAAGCACCGCATACGTAGCGGGGTCGAGCAGCAGGCGCATGTCCGATTCCTGGATGCGGGCGAAACCCTCCACCGACGAACCATCGAACCACACACCGTCCTCCAGCGCCCCCTCCAGACCGCTGACGGGCATGTCCACGCTTTTCACCGTCCCCATCACATCGGTGAACTGCAAAGCGATGAACTTGACATTATCTTCCTTCACACGTTTGAGCAAATCTTTGGCGTCCATTTTTTCTCTCCTTTGTATAATTTCATAATTTGTGGGGACGTTAGAGAACATCCCTTAGAGAGTGTTTTAAATTTTCTGGTCAGCGCGCAGGTGACGTTCTCTAACGCCGCCTGCGGATGCGCAAGAGAGCGCATCCTACGCAAATGACACAAAATAAGGGACTTTTAAAACACTCCTCTTACGCAAAAATAGGGGTGGGTTATTCGATTTCCAATGGCACAACTTCCTTCGCCTCCTTCCTGACCGATACCTGCCGCGCCCAATTGATCAGTATCACCGCCCCGACAATGATTGCCGCGGCGAGCCCGATGCGTGCGTTCAACTCTTCGCCTGCCAGCAGCCATCCCAAAAAGACCGCCACCACCGGGTTGACATACGCATACGTGGACACCAGCGAAATGGGCGCGTTTTGCAGTAACCAGCCATACGCCACAAACCCGACCAACGACCCGAACGTGATGAGATAAGCAAGCCCCCACCACGAGCGCGCCGCCACTTGCCCGAGGCTGAATCCGCGCAACTCGCCTGTCGCCGCACTGACGACGAACAGCGCCGCCGCCCCCGCCAGCATTTGCATCCCCATGGACATCAGCGTGGACTTGGGCATATCTGCATTCTTGGAGTAAATCGAACCTAACGACCACAAAATTGGCGCAATCAGCAGCATGACCGCGCCGAACGGGTCAATGCTTTGTTTCGACCCGCTAATCTCAGCGGGACCGATTAGCAGAAACACGCCGCCGAAGCCCACCACCAGCCCTAAAATGGAAAGCCAGTTGGGTTTCGCGCCGCCCGCCCGGAACGTCTCGAACAATGTCAGCCAGAACGGGGAGGTGGCAATCACCAGCGCCGCCACCCCCGAAGGGACGGTCTTTTCCGCCAGTGAGACCAGCCCGTTCCCGCCCAGGAGCAAAAGAGTGCCGACAACGGCAGCAGCCTTCCAGTTGCTTTTGGTGGGAACGGCATCGCCCGCCGCCCGTCTCCAGACGTACAAAATAACGCCCGAAACGAGAAAACGGATGGACGCATGCAGGAACGGCGGAATGGTCTCCACCGCGAACCGAATCGCCAGGTAGGTCGAACCCCACACGATGTACAACGCCAAGAGTGCAATCCATAGTTTTGTCTTCATAGTTCTCCAATTTGTCTATCTTCGTTCTTACGCGACTCACGCAAAAACTGCATCGCTTCTCGCCGCAAGATATTCTCTCGCCAGCAGCGCCTTCTTTCGCGCCGTTCCATAACGATAGTTCCCAAAATCGCCAACCTTGCGAATTACGCGATGACAAGGGATAAGCACCGCAATGGGATTCCGACCCACCGCAGAGCCGACCGCACGGGCGGCGCCTGGCATCCCAATTTGCGCGGCGATGTCTTCGTAGGTGGTCGCCGCGCCGGCAGGAACGTTCAGCAGCGCCTCCCACACTTTCAATTGAAAATTTGTCCCGCGCAAATACACCTTGAGCGGCTCTCCTCTCTGCACGCCATACTGCAAATCGAAGATCGGTCCGACGAATGGAACGGTAGCCTTGTAATCCTCGATCACCTCCGCCTGCCGCCATTCTTCCACGAGACGATCAATCGCTTCGCCCTCGCTGGTTTGCACAAAACTGAGGTGGCAGATGCCCCGCTCGGTAGCGGCGATCAGGCACTTGCCGAAGGGCGTGGGGTGGATACCGTAACGGATGGTCACGCCTGCGCCGCGCGATTTGTACTCGCCCGGCGAAACGGCTTCAGTGGTGACGAAAAGCTCGTGCAGGCGTCCCAGGCTCGAAAGTCCGAGTTGATGCGTGGCGGTCAGCAGATTCTCCGAGCGGTCGAGCAATTCCTTCGCGCTTTCCTTCGTCAAAAATTGCAGAAAACGCTTCGGGCTTACTCCTGCCCAGCGGGTGAAAATCCGCTGAAAGTGCGATTCGCTCAAGCCGAGGCTTGCCGCCAGCTCTTCGATGCTGGGCTGGGTTTTGAAACGGCTTTCCAAGTATAGAATTGCCTGCTCGATGCGCAGGTAATCCTCAGCAAGTTGCTTGTATTCTGTGTTCATGGCGTCTCCTTTCGATGCCATTCTATGAAAGACGCTCATTTCCGGCGACCCGTTTTCCATCATGTTGGGGTGGGGCGCACAGGTAACAAAAAAGGCATGCGCGGGCATGCCTTAATAACAGCGAGTGCTATTAAATAAAACAGCCCTTCCAACACACACACGGGCAACCGCCCGGTTCACTGCGCTCACTTGTCCCGAATGTTGCCACTCGGTTTTCGATGCGGGCAACAGCGTTTTTTTAAACCTGTTGTCCTTGCGCTTGTTTCGGAAGGGAGAAAGGAGTTCGTGACAAACTCCAGAGGCATCCGCTGATACTATCCGATTTTCAGACCTCACCCCTCTCCCAAAGGAGATGGGAAGGTCTTTAGCGTCCCGTTCGCACGGGAGAACCTCCACCTCGTAGTCCCGCTGGTGGTTGAGTAGTCCAAAGGGCATCTCGAAACCAAGGCGGGACCCAGCCGCTATCTCTCCGCTATTCAGTTGTTAACGGCGGCGATTGTATCCGTGCGGGCGGGCTTTTGTCAAGCGGCAAATTGGTGATTGTTTTTTCTTACGATTTTGGATACGATAAGTCATGTTACGCGGTAGCGCGAGATTTATCTCGCGTTTTCAGGCGACATGAATGTCGCGGTACGACGAAACTGCGTAAGGTGAGACGATAAGTCAAATTCATTCACGGAGGCTGCCATGAACCCTGAACGTTCCATTGCCGAGTATATCGAGGTCGTCGAGCGCGGAATCAGCGGGAAATTTGGGACGGAAAGACCCAAGAAGGTGGTGATTGTGGGAGCGGGTCTTGCTGGACTTTCAGCCGGGTACGAACTCAAGAGGGCTGGTCATACCCCGGTCATTTTGGAGGCGCAGCAACGCGTGGGCGGACGGGTCTATACCCTGCGTGAGCCGTTTACCGAGGGGTTATACGCCGAAGTCGGCGCGATGCGCATCCCCCGCGCCCATTCCCTGACCATGGCATACATCCAAAAATTCGGACTGAAGACCAACGACTTCACCATGGACAACCCCAACGCTTATTACTACATCGGCGGCAGGAAGATGCGCGCTTCCGAAGCGCACGCAGATCCGTCCCTGATGGGCTTCGATGTGTCCCACAACGAAGTGGGCAAGACTTCCAGTCAAATGTATATGGAGGCGCTCAAGCCATTGCTGGACCTGCTCGAACGGGAGGGCGACGCCGCCTGGGATCAGATCGTCGCCAAATACGACGGCTACTCCACGCGCGAGTTTTTGGAACTGAACGGCTGGTCGGAGGGCATGATCGAAATGTTCGGCTTGCTGGCAAACCAAGAATCGGTGATGAACTCCTCCTTCCTGGAGTTATTCCGTGAAGACTCGGGCAACTATTACACCAACATGATCGAAATCCAGGGCGGAACCGACCGCCTGCCGTATGCCTTCTTCCCCGAACTCAAGGACAACATCCGCTTCGGTGCGAAGATGATTGCCATAGACCAATCGCCGCACGATGTGACCATTCACTATCAAACCCCTGCCGGGCGCTTCTCCGAAAGCGGCGACTACGCCATCATCACCGTGCCGTTTCCCGTCCTGCGTCACGTGGAAATACTCAAGCCGTTCTCGCGCGCCAAGAACCGCGCCATCCGCCAGCTGCATTACGACGCCTCAGCGAAAATCCTGTTCCAGTGCAAACGCCGCTTTTGGGAGGAGGATGACGGCATCTTTGGCGGCGGCACCATCACCGACCTGCCCATCCGCAACCTCTACTATCCCGATCATGGACGGGAGACGGGGCGCGGCGTCATCCTTGCCAGTTACACCTGGTCGGAAGACGCTCAGCGCTGGGGTTCGCTCAAACCCGATGACCGCATCGTTCAGGCGCTGGAGGATGTGGCTGAGATTCACCCGCAAATCCTGAAGGAGTTCGAAGTAGGCACATCCTGGATGTGGCACGACGACGAGTTCGCTGGAGGCGCGTTTGCCTTGTTCGACCCCGGTCAGCAAACCCTCCTGCATGATGACATCGTCGCCCCGGAGGGACGCATCCATTTTGCAGGCGAACATGCCTCCCTCTACCATGCCTGGATACAAGGCGCATTCGAATCCGGTTTACGCGCCGCCATTGCGATTCATCGCGCGCCATAAAAAAAGACCCCGAAGGGAAAACCTTCAGAGTCTGATAAGACATTGCCCCGCAAGTGCCGTGTGTTGCGGAGTTTTGAACCTGCTTTCGCAGGTGGGTCCCGACCCAGAAACGCCGCCTTGGCTCAGGCCTATCGCGTTATTTCTTAGGAGTTTGAGACCCTAAAAGTGGGTGTTGGCTCAAAACGGGGAGTGCAACATCACGCACACCGCAGGGACACAAATCTTATACCATAATCAATCGTGCAAGGGTAGGGAAACCTTAATCAGGTCTTACCGGACGTTTGCCTTTCCCATCGTTTTATGCTACCCTTGTTATTATAAAGCGACTCCACTTCCCCAAAGGAGAAATCATGGCTACTGTACCCGGCATAGATGTTTCTTACTGGAACGCAGGCATTGACTGGCCCAAAGTGCGCGCCACCGGACAACGCTTCGTCTTCGCCAAAGCCACCGAAGGCGATTCGTATGCGGATCCCACCTTTCCCGTCAACTGGGCAGGCGCCAAAGCGGCTGGACTCTTGCGAGGGGCATATCACTTCTTCCGCGCCAACGTGGACGGAAAGAAGCAAGCGAAGAAATTCATTGACTACGTCAAATCTACCAAAGACAATGGCGAACTGCCGCCGGTCCTCGACTTGGAAACTCACGACGGTCAGCCCAATGCCCGCATCATCTCACGCGCCAAAGACTGGCTCGACGAAGTGGAAGCCGCCTTTGGCAAAAAGCCCATCATCTACTCCGGTCAATACTTCCTGCAGGATCACTTCTCCGAAACCGGCGGCGGACCTCCCGCCTGGGCAAAGGACTATCCCCTCTGGCTGGCGCAATATCCGAACTCCTACGTGGAAGGACAACAGCCCTACCTGCCGCGCGGCTGGTTCAAATGGACCTTCTGGCAGTATAGCCAAAAAGGCAGGCTCAACGGCATCAACGCCAACGTGGACTTGAACGTCTTCAACGGCACGCTCGAAGACCTATATAAATTTGCCGGCGCACAAATCGTCACCGAGCCAGCCCCCCAGGAAAAGACTCACACCGTCAAAGCAGGCGACACCTTCGAGAGCATTGCCATCAAGTATGGCGTGACTGTGCGCGAACTGGTCAGCGCCAACCTGCAGCTGCTCAAACCCGGCGAGACGTTGAAAATCCCCGTCGCGGTGGCGATACCGTCTGAAAGCGGAACAGGCTCCGGGTCCGCGGGTGGAAGCGGTACATCTATTCCCAAAACGCATATCGTGAAAGCCGGCGACACCCTCTACGCCATCGCCATCCGCTACAATACCACCGTCGCCGCCATCGCCGCGTTGAACAACATCACCAACCCCAACAAGATTAAAGTGGGACAAGTCCTGCAAATCCCCTGAAGCGGATAAACAAATCGTCCCCGGCGCATCACACGCCGGGGACGATTGATTCTGTTCCGAATTTACGGATACACCCTTTTGATGGTGCGCGGGAAGGGAATCGCTTCACGGATGTGTTCGATACCGCACAGCCACGCAACGACGCGCTCCACGCCCATGCCGAAACCGGAGTGAGGCACCGAGCCATACTTGCGCAATTCCAGATACCACTTGAACGCCTCCTCCGGCAAACCCTCCTGGCGGATACGCGCCAGCAGTTTGTCGTAGTCGCTCATGCGCTCGGAACCGCCGCAAATTTCGCCGTAACCTTCGGGAGCGAGCAAATCCACCGATTTACAGACTTCGGGGCGTCCCGGCCACGGCTCCATGTAAAAGGCTTTCACCGCGCTGGGGTAACCATAGACGAAGAGCGGCTTGTCGTGCAGTTTGGTCAATTCCACCTCGTGCGGCGCGCCGAAATCCATGCCCCACTCGAACTTGAGCAATTCCTTGCGTTCGGGGTCGGTTTCTTTTTCGTAGAGTTCGATGAGGTATTTTGCCGCGTCGTCATAGGACATGCGCGGGAAGGGCGGGGTAATGGCTTGCAGTTTGGTCACATCGCGCTCGAGGAATTTCAACTCCGCCGCGCAGTCGCGCAGAACCGTCTGGACGATGTGGGTGATAAGACCCTCCTCGATTTCCATCAACTGGTCGAGGTCGCAGAAGGCGATTTCGGGTTCGAGCATCCAGAACTCGGTCAGGTGGCGGCGCGTCTTCGATTTCTCGGCGCGGAAAGTGGGACCAAAGCAATACACCTTCCCAAAGGCAAAGATGTTTGCCTCGTTGTAGAGTTGTCCCGTTTGGGCGAGGTATGCCTTGCCCTCGTTGAAGTATTCGGTCTCGAATAGGGTGGTCGTGCCTTCGGCGGCGGCGGGCGTGAGGATGGGCGTGTCGAGGTTGAAGAAGCCGTGACTGTCGAGGTACTCCCTCACTGCCGACATGACCCTCACGCGCACACGCAGGATTGCCCACTGGCTGGGGAAGCGAATCCACAAGTGACGGTTGTCGAGGGCAAAGTCCACGCCGTGATCCTTGAGCGCCATGGGGTAATCCAGCGCCGCCTCCTGCACGATTTCGATTTGCTTCACGCCGATTTCATACCCGCCGGGGATGCCGGGCGCGCGCTTATCCTCCCGCACTGCGCCCGTGATGATCACCGACGACTCCTGCGGCAGGCGCATCACCCGGTCAAAGACCTCAGCCTCGAGGTCGCCCTTGAACGCCACGCACTGGACAAAGCCCGTGCCGTCGCGCACCAGCAGAAAGACCAGTTTTCCCTTATCGGTGCGGTTATAGACCCAGCCCCGCACGGTCACTTCCTGCCCGACATATTTTGCAATTTCGTCAACGCGGATAACTGTCATAATTTTCTCCTCACGGTTCCTGCAGCGTGTGTACCTGTTTACCTGTTTACCTGTGTACCTGTTTATCCATCACTTCTCTACAATCGCAATATGCAATTCCTTCAACTGCTTTTCGGTGGCTGGTGCGGGCGCATCTGCCATCACATCGCGCCCGGCTTGATTCTTGGGGAACGCAATCACTTCGCGGATGTTCGGCTCGTCCGCCAGCAGCATCACCAGGCGGTCAATGCCCGGCGCCATGCCGCCGTGCGGGGGAGCGCCGAACTCGAATGCCTCCAGCATGTGACCGAACTTCCGCTCGATTTCCTCCTCGCTCAACCCCAACAGTTGAAACACCTTGCGCTGAATGTCACTGCGATGAATGCGGATCGAACCCGAAGCCATCTCATAGCCGTTGCACACCATGTCATACGCATCCGATAAAATCTCCGCCGGGTTCGTCTCGAACTTGGGCAGGTCGTCCATTTTGGGCATGGTGAAAGGATGATGCTCGGCGTCCCATTTCTGTTCCTCTTCGTTCCACGCAAACATCGGAAAATCCACCACCCAGGCGAATGCCATCACATCCTTCTCGGCAAGCCCCAGTTTGTCGCGCAAAATCACGCGCAGACCGCCGAGCACCTTGTTGACCACCGCGCGTTCGTCCGCCGCGAACAGGATTAAGTCGCCTTCCCGCGCCCCGCTCCTGGCTTTGACTGCCTCCGCTTCCGCCTCGCTGACGAACTTCGCCGCGGTTCCTTTCAGACCTTCGGCTGTCAGCGCCAAAGTAGCCAGACCCTTCGCCCCCAGCCCCTTCGCAGATTCGGTCAATGCGTCCACGTCCTTGCGCGAGAAGCCGGCGCAGCCCGGCGCGACGATACATTTGACAACGCCGCCCGTCTCCAGCGCGGACTGAAAGACCTTGAACCCGCTCCCGGCGAAAACAGCGCTCACATCCACCAACTCCATGCCGAAGCGCAGGTCGGGCTTGTCCGTGCCGTATCGTTCGACCGCCTCGCGGTAAGAGAGTTTGGGCCACGGCGAAGCGAGCAGTCGCTTGTGCGGCGTCACGGCGGCGAGCATTTTGGTGTACAGGTCTTCGACCAGCGCCAGCACGTCATCGCGCTGGACGAACGACATTTCAAGGTCGAGTTGCGTGAACTCAGGCTGACGGTCGCCGCGCAGGTCTTCGTCGCGGAAACAGCGCGCAATCTGGAAGTAACGGTCCATGCCAGCCACCATCAGCAGCTGCTTGAGTTGCTGCGGCGACTGCGGCAGGGCGTAAAAATGCCCCGGGTGAATGCGCGAGGGCACGAGGTAGTCGCGTGCGCCCTCCGGCGTGGCTTTGAACAGGATGGGCGTCTCCACCTCGATGAAGCCGTGTTCGTCCATGTAATCGCGCATGAACTTCACCACCTTATGGCGCAGCACCATGTTATGGGTCATCCGTTCGCGGCGCAGGTCAAGGTAACGGTAGCGCAGGCGGATGTCTTCGTTTTCGTCCTCGTCGCGGCTGACGACGATGGGCGTCGCTTTGGATTGATTCAACACGACTACGGTCTGCGCTTCGACCTCGATTTCGCCGGTTGCCATTTTGGGATTGAACTGATCAGACGGGCGCATCTTCACCGCACCTGTGACCTGCAGCACCCATTCCGCCTTTGCCTCGGCGATGACTTTGTGCGCGTCGGGGAAGGTTTCCGGGTTCGATACGATTTGTGTGATGCCATAGCGGTCACGCAGGACGAGGAAAATTACCCCGCCAAACGTGCGGACGTTGTGCACCCAGCCCGCCAGCGTGACAGTCTGCCCGGCGTGCGCGGCACGCAATTCCCCGCATGTGTGAGTTCGATACATAATGCGCCTCCGAAATTTGTGATCTCGCAGAACAAGTTACAGACTTGTTCTACGAGACGGTGGGTCGTTACAAAATAAATCGCCCTTCGTGGTGTCTTGTCTCCACGTTGGGCGATGAAGTTCGACTTCAGGTTTTCGTCAACCAGCCAGGCTTCGCCCAACGATTCGGGGATCGTTATTGTCGTTATTATTATCGTTGGCGAAGAAAGCCTGGTATGCCATAAAGATGGCGGCATTATAGCACAAACTAACCGGCGATGAGGAAACGGGTGGAAAAACCTCCTCGAGACAGAACCAGGCTGAAGGTCCAGCGGGAGGCGGAGCGGTTGTTAAGTAAATGCAAGGTTTGAGGAAGAGTCTTTCTTTCCTCTGGCTGGCAGGTTGTTGTATATTAATTTTGCAAACCCATACACAAAAGGAGAATCCCCATGAGTTACAAAGTCTTGTTCGTTCTCAATGCGTTCGTTGCCCTTTTGGCGGGCTTGGTACTGGTGTTTGTTCCGGCAACCGGCCTGGCGCAATTCAACATGGACGCCCGTGTGACGGAGCAATTTCTCACCCGCGCTTTGGGCGCGGCGCTGGTCTCGCTAGGGCTGGTGCTGTGGTTCGCCAAGGATGCCGGGGACGCGGCTCAGCGCAACCTGGGAATGGCTTCGCTGGCGGGTTCCGTGCTGGGGCTGATTGTGGCGTTGATGGGCGCAGTCAGCGGCATCATCCGTGTCAATAGTTGGATTCCGATTGTGGTTCTCGTGATATTTGCGTTGGGCTATGGGTTTATGCTCTTCATCAAGCCGAAGATGAAGGAATAGAGACGGACTGCCCGCGCTGAAGCGCGGGCAGTTTTTTTATTCGAGAACTTTGTCGCTCATTTCATCGAGTTTGGCGACCTCTTCATCCGTGAGCCGCCAGCCGAGGGCGCCGATGTTTTCCTGCGCCTGCCTTACATTTTTGGCGCCGGGAATGGGAAGCGCCCCCTTGCAAATCAGCCAGTTCAGCGCCACCTGGGCATTGGTCTTGCCGCCGTGATCCTGCCCGATGGTGGTCATCAATTTGAGGAGCGGCTCTATTTTGGGCAACAGGCTGGCATACGTCCTGGCACGCATGCCGGGCGGGTGGTTCTGGGCATTGTATTTGCCGCTCAGCAGTCCTTTTTCCAGCGGGCTGTATGCAATCAGGCGAACGCCTAATTCCCGGCAGCGTGCCAGCAGACCATTCTTTTCCACTTTGCGATTCAGCAGGCTGTAATGCACCTGATTGGAAGCCAGCGGAATGCCCTGACGCGCCAGGGCGGAATACGCCGCCAGCATCTGCGTCTGATTGAAATTCGAGACGCCCACCGTGCGGGTCATGCCGCTTTTCACGCACTCTGCCATGCCGTCCATCAGACGATCCACGCTCATCAGCGGCGTGGGCCAGTGTACCTGATACAGGTCCACGCTTTCGACGCCGATGCGTTCCAGGCTGTTCTTCAAGGCACGCGGCACGGAGGCGCGGGAAAGCCGCCACGGAAAGGGAAAGTATTTGGTTGCAATCAACACGGGCTGTTCGGTCTCTTTGAGGAACCGCCCCAGCAGATGCTCCGACAGACCGTTGCCATACACTTCCGCCGTGTCAATGAAGCGGATGCCCTCCTCCACGGAAAGTTTGAACGCCTCGCGCACAGCCTGATCGTCGTATCCCTGCCCAAACTGCCAGACCAGCCGGTCGCCCCACTGCCATGCCCCCAAGCCCATTTCAATCGCGTGCAAAAAACGGGTTTCACTGCTTATTTCGGTCATGCTTCCTCCGCAATACTTGACTGATTCTAACCCAACCCGCTCAAGCCGAAGCCGAAAAGGATTCAACCACAGGTCGCGAAGGGATACAAAGGAAAACCGTCGTCATCCTTTGTTACACCGTCTTCACTTCATCACTCATTGCCTTCTTCACCGCCCGCTTCAACCCAAGCGGCTGAATCGCATCGAGGCTGACCTTCTTCGCCTCCACAAACTTCGCAAAACGAACCAGTCCCCTCGCCAGCGCGTTCGCAAAATCGGCGTCCTTCACAGGCGCGTCGTCCTCGTGCCAAAAGCCTTTGATCTCCAGCGTCATCGTCGTGCGGTCGAGTTTCGGGTCGAGCCGCGCCACCAGGTCATCGCCGTACAAAATCGGCAGCACGTAATATCCCCAGCGCCGTTTCTGCGCGGGCGTATAAACCTCCCACGTGTACTCGAAATCGAACAACTTCTTCGCCCGTCCGCGCGCACTGACAATATCCAGCGGCGCAAGAAACGTGACCTCTTCCAGCGTGGTTGTCTCTTTGGGATTCCAGCCTTTGGGGACTTTCCCCTTTTCGAGCGACTCCAACGCCGCAACATCCTCTCCCAAAACGAGATACGTCTCGCGTCCGCCCTCGACTTGAACCTGCCTCAACATCCCAGACTCGATCCACCCCCCAAGCAGACCCGCCATCTCTGCCTTTGTGTACTCCTTGCGCAGATAATACTGCAACTCCCTCTTCATCTCCGATTCGCGCTTCAACCCCATGAACGCGACTGCCTTGCGGGCAAAGAACTTCTCCGCATCATCCTCCGAGGCGATGATATCGAACTCCTTCGGCGCGATATTCTCACGGAAATCATAGACCCGCTCGAATCCCTCGCGATGGTGAATCATCAACTCGCCCGAAAGCCACAAGTCGAACAACGCCACCGCCGTCTCCTTGCGCCCGCGGTAACTCCACTGCTCCACGCGCTTGCCGTCGAAATCGCGGTTCCCCAGCGGACCACGCCGGCGCAACTCATCGCGTACATAGTTCAGCAGTTCCTTGTGCCCCTTCACAAAATACGCCACGTATTCCTCGTGCGCCCGCCGGCTCATGTGCAGCCGCCAATACGGCAAATCCGACATGGGGTACATCGCCAGCCAGCCGCCGTAATCGAACGCCTGCCGCTCCTCATACGCGACCCGATGCAAATATTCGGGCTTGTACTCCAGCACGCGGCTGTGCAAGACAATGTCTTGACTGCGGGCAATGACGTTCAAGGGGTCCAATTGCACGGCTTCACAAACGCGTATCGCCTGCGCGACGCCCTTCTTCCCTTTCCAGCGCCGGCCGGGCCACAATCCCTGCCTGCCAAGGACAAATCTTCGTGCGGTTTGCTGCGAGACGATAAAAGGTTTCATAACTCCTATTACGCGTAAGCGACGTTCTCTAACGTCGCAATGTGCAAAACACTGAATGGTTGGAACAAAGCAATCACACCGCAAACGGATTGAAGTTCGTTCCCCGGTCGTAATAATCCTCGTTCTCGACCCTCTTCAAAAAGCCGACCACCCCATAAGTGACCGGCGTCATCAGCGCTTCCACGCCGCATTTGAACAGGTAGTTGGTCACGGTCAACGTGAGGAACAAACTCCACGGAAACACCCCAAACGCCGACGCCACCGCCACGAACATCACCGTATCCACGAACTGACCGACGAGCGTGCTGCCGATGGTGCGCATCCACAGCCAGCGCCCATTCGTCAACACTTTCATCTTCGCCAGCGTAAAGGAATTGGAAAATTCGCCCGCCCAATACGCCGCCAGGCTTGCCAGCACAATCCCGCCGCTGCTCATCCCGCCGAGGATGGCGTTGTAGGCATCGTCGCCGGCGTAGCCCTGCCAGGTTGCCTCGCCCGGCAGTGCGCGGACAATACCAAAGACCACCGCGCTCAACGCCAGAGCGGCAAACCCCGCCCAGATGACGCGCCGTGACCTCTTGTAGCCGTACACTTCGGTGAGGACATCGCCAAAGATATAACTGACCGGGAACAGGATCGTCCCCGCGTCGAACGCCATCGGCACGTGAAACAGACTGAATCCCAGGTCAACAATCTTGGCGGAGGAGGCAACATTGCTCAGGATCAGGACTGTGACAAAGACAGCCATGATCAGATCGAAGAATTTGTATTGTCTCATGACTTATTCTGAAAGAGTGAGTTGTTGTGTCTTTTCGATCATCCTGCAAAACGAACACAGACCGGGCGCAGAGGTGGGTTGTCCGCACTTGGGGCAGGGATGCAGGTGCGCCTGCCCGACATTCTGCTCGATGAACAGGTCGCCGCGTTTACGCGCTTCGAGGAATTTCAGGTAGAAGGTCAGTTTCGCGCCGGGACGCGCCGTTTCCAGTTGATTGAGCAGTTCCTTGTAGTAAATGGATGTCGAGCCTTCCGCAAACGGACATTCCTCATAGATGTACTCGATGCCGCGCAGGAGACAATACGCCGTCATCTCGCGCTCGTAGAAGCGGCACAACGGCTTGACCTTGCGCGCCAGCCCGTCGCTCGAAGGAAGAACCGGTCCCTGTCTCAAAAGGTATTCGCTCGACCAGTTCAGCGTGTTGCCGAAGAGCACAGCCGCCTCGTCGTCGAGGTTATGTCCCGTTGCCAGCACGGCATACCCCAAGTCCCGTGCGATGCGGTTCATCTCGTGCCGTTTCACCAGCCCGCACACGGCGCACGGCTTGCCGTGTCCGCGATGGCTGATTTCCGAAAGGACGGGGATGGGCTGTCCGTACTCTTTTTCGATGTCCACCACATGGAGTTTGAGACCGCGCTCGTCCGCGAACTTCTGCGCCAGCCGCTGCGACTCGTGCGAGTAACCGATGCCCCCATCAATCCCCAAACCGAGATACAGCCCATCCGCCTGATAGCCCAGGCGGTGGAGAATATCCCACAACGCGAGCGAATCCTTGCCGCCCGAAACCGCGACCAGAACTTTCTCGTCGTGTGTGAACATCTCGTACTTTTTGATGAAGCGCTCGGTCTGCTCAGGCACCCACTCGAGGTAATGCTCCTTGCACAACGCCAGTTTATGCTGACGCATGTTCACCGAGGCTTTTTCACCGCATTTCTTGCACTTCATGAACAAACTCCCTGCCAAGTACCAGTTACCAATTACCAGTTACCAAAAATCTATTACCACGTTCCGCCCGAAATTACCGCGACCAACTTGATGACATCGCCGTCGCGCAGGATTTCGTCTTCCAGAATCATCTCGCCGTCCCGCGTCGCAATCACCGACTCGGGGACGATGTTGCACTTCTTCAGCGCGGAAAGCAAAGTCATGCCTGCCTTCACTTCATATTCCTTATCGCGCAAAATCAACTTGACCATATTGACTCCGTGCGGGCATTCTACCATGTGAGTGTGCAAACTACGTAAAGCGGACGTTAGAGAACGTCCGCGGCGCATAAGGTATTCCTTTGCCTCGCCGCCTTGACAGCCGCCCCTCCAGCCTGTACGATTACAGCATGAAAATCGGCATGATGGCAGACACCTACAAACCGTACATCAGCGGCGTGACCAACTACATTGCCCTCCACAAACAGGCAATGGAAGCCGCCGGACACGAGGTTTACGTCTTCACCTTTGGCGACCTCGACTACAAAGACGACGAACCCCGCGTCTTCCGCAGCCCGGGCGTGCCTCTGGCAGACACAGGCTTTTACCTCTCTCTGCGCCATAAGACCGCCATCAAAAAACTCATCCAAAGCATGGACGTGGTACACGTCCACCACCCTTTTTTGAGCGGGCGGCTTGCCATCACTTACTGCCGCCCGGCGCATGTTCCCATCGTTTACACCAACCACACCCGCTTCGACCTCTATGCTCAGGCGCGCCTGCCGCTCATGCCCGAAGAAGTGAGCATGGGACTGCTTCAAGCCTACATGCCCGCCTTCTGCGAACAAATGGACCTGGTCATCTCCCCTTCGCGCGGCATGGAAAAAGTCCTGCGGCAGTACGGGGTACAGGGTCCCATCGAAGTCATCCCCAACGGCGTGGACCTGACCCGTTTCCATAACGCCGTTCCCCTCCCCCGCGCCGAATTCGGCTTCACTGAGAACGAACTCCTGCTTGTGTACGCCGGGCGGATTGCGCCCGAAAAGAATCTCGAATTCCTGTTCCGGGCGTTCGCCGGCGTCGCCGATGTGGTCCCCAACGCTCATTTGCTGATCGTCGGCGGCGGGCAAAAAGACCATCTGGAAGAAATCACCCCCATACCGGGAGAACTCGGCATCGCAAACCGCGTCCATTTCGTGGGAATGATCCCCTACGACAGACTCCCCTCCTACCTGGCAATGTGCGATATCTTCGTCACCGCCTCCGTCACCGAAGTTCATCCCCTCTCGGTCATCGAAGCGATGGGCACGGGACTTCCCATCGTAGGCATGGACTCACCCGGCGTCGGCGATTCAGTCGTGGACGGGGAGTCTGGTCTGCTTGCAAAGGAGGATATCGCCTCTTTTGCCGCCAAACTCACCTATCTATGCCTGCACCCCGACCTGCAAAAGAAATTTGGCGCGGCGGCTCGCAAAGCCTCCGAGCAGTATTCCATCGAGCGCACTACGAAACTCCTCCTCGAACAGTACAGCCGCCTGACGCAAACCACCAAGCCCGTCAAACCCAAACTCGATGAACGCCTCAAAGCCATTCTGGAAGAATTCCTCAAATGAAACACAACCAGCGCGTCGGCAAATGGGGCGAGGAGACCGCCATCGAATATCTCATGCAAAAGGGTCATGAGATTATAGGGCGGAACGTCCGCACGCCCTACGGCGAAATTGACATCCTTGCCCGGCGCGATGACACGGTCATCTTCGTCGAAGTCAAAACACGGACATCGAACACGATGGGCTTGCCCGAAGACTCCATCACGACACGCAAGCGCGAACACATGATTGCCTGCGCCGAACATTACGCTGCCGAACACGGGATTGACCACTGGCAGATTGACGTAATTGCGATTGAAGGAAAGCCGGGGTCAACCCCGAAGGTCACATACTTCGAGAATGCAATCTGAGCGTTAAAGAGTGCGTGTATAATAAATTGCATGAGGACGTTACGAGACCCTGTTCGGCAAAAAACAAAGGTACGAATCCCCAGAAAAAAACTGGTGGAATTTTGCCGCCGTTGGAAAATTGCGGAAATGGCGCTCTTCGGGTCGGTATTGCGGGATGATTTCCGTGCAAACAGCGATATAGACATTCTTGTCTCATTCAAACCGAAAGCCAGAATCAGCCTGTTCGACATGCTTCGGATGCAAAACGAACTGAAAGAACTCTTCGGACGGGATGTTGACCTTGTGGAACGCACAGCCATCGAGAAAAATGAAAACTACATTCGCCGTAAGAGCATTCTCGAACACACAAAGGTCATCTATGCGGCGTGACGATGCCTATCTTTTGGATATATTGATTGCAGCACGTAAGGCACTGAAGTTTGTAGAAGGGGTTGATCGAAACGAATTTGAGGATAACGAAATCATCCAAAATGCCGTCATGCGCCCGTTGGAAATAATCGGCGAAGCGGCGGCACGCATCTCGTCAAAATTCCGCAAAGCGCATCCTGAAATCCCCTGGAAAGACATGGTTGGTCTGCGAAACCGCCTCATTCATGAGTATTTTCGCATCGAATATGGCGCTGTTTGGGATACCATTCAAAATGATTTGCCGGCATTGATCGTGCAAATCGAACCGCTCATCCCCAAAGAAGACGAACTCTAACAGGACCCGTTTTCAGCGGGTTCTTCGTTTTCACAACCAATGACCAAACCACCCCTCATCCTCATCGTCGGACCGACCGCCGTCGGCAAAACGGAGATTGCCATCCAACTGGCGGAGCGGCTGAACGGTGAAATCGTCTCGGCAGATTCGCGCTTGTTCTATCGCGGCATGGACATCGGCACGGCAAAACCCACCGCCGAGGAACGGGCGCGTGTGCCGCATCATCTGATTGACATCGCCAACCCTGATGAAATTTTGAGCCTGGCGGTCTTTCAGCAAAAGGCGCGTGAGGCAATCGCAGACATCCATGCACGCAACAAATTGCCGTTTTTGGTGGGGGGAACCGGGCAATATGTCCGCGCAGTGACGGAGGGATGGAAACCACCAGAAGTTAAGCCTGACATGCGTTTGAGGGATGAGCTTGAAAGAGAGAAAGAGGAAAGAGGGATTTATTGGCTACACGAAAAACTTGCGGGTCTCGACCCCGAAGCCGCCGCCCGCATTGACCCGCGCAATTACCGCCGCACCATCCGCGCGTTGGAGGTCATTCTCACCACCGGCAAAAGATTTTCCGAACAGCGCCGGCGCGGTGAATCGCCCTACCACCTCATCACCATTGGGTTGACGCGCCCGCGCGAGGAGTTGTATCGGCGCGTGGATGAGCGCATCGAGTCCATGTTTGCAAAGGGATTCGTGGAGGAAGTGCGCGGTCTGCTGGCGAAAGGGTACTCCCCCTCCCTGCCGACGATGTCTGCCATCGGGTATCGGGAATGTGTCGGTGTGGTAAAAGGCGAATGGTCGGAGGAGCAGGCGAAGGTCCAGATAAGACGCGCGACGCGGGTGTATGTCCGCAGACAGGCAAATTGGTTCAAAGAGTCCGATCCGAGCATCCTGTGGTTCAAAGTTGAGGAGGGCGTGGTGGATGAAATCGAGAAAAACATCCGCCGGGTGGTTGACTTTTGAATCAGCCTTGTATATACTGAATCTATTCAACCAAAAGAGGAGGCAGCATGAACGATAAACCGTGGTTCGCTCACTATGACAAAGGGGTGCCGCATTCGTTTGAAATTCCGCAAGTGCCGCTTCAGCATTTTCTGGAGGAGTCTGCCCGTAAGTATCCCGACCGCGCCTGTACGATCTTTAAGGGCGCGGTCATTACGTTCCGCGAGATGGATGCGCTTGCCAACAGTATTGCCGCCGCGCTGGTAGACATGGGGGTGAAGAAGGGCGACCGGGTGGGCATCTTCATGCCGAACACGCCGCAGTTCGTGATGGTCTATTTCGGCATTCTCAAGGCGGGCGGTGTGGTGGTGGCGACCAACCCGCTCTATACGCCGCCGGAGATCGAGCATCAGGCAAACGACGCGGGCATCGAGTACATGTTCGTGATGACGAACTTCTATGAGACCATCAAGAAGGCACAACCGAAGACCAAAATCAAAAAGATGATTGTGACCAACTTGAAGGAGACGCTCCCGCCCGTGCTGCGCGTGTTGTTCACATTGGCGCGGGAGAAGAAGGGCGGATTCAGGATCGAGGGCGGGCTGAGGGACGGTGACATCTGGCTCAAGGATTTGCTCGCCAAGTATAAGGGCGCACCGAAGCCTAACGTGGATGTGAAGCCCGATGACACGGCTTTGTTCCAATATTCGGGCGGGACGACCGGCGTCTCGAAGGGTGCGGTGGCAACGCATTACAACGTCGTCGCCGATACGCTGATGATCAAGAGTTGGATGACCACTCTGGAGGAGGGCAAGGAAATCGTTCTAATGGCAATTCCGCTGTTCCATGTCTATGGCATGGTGGCGGGGATGCACTTTGCCCTGGCATGTGGCGTCAGCATGGTGATGGTGCCAAACGCACGCGACATCCACGACGTGTTGGAGAACATCCACAAGTACAAGCCGACCATCTTCCCCGGCGTGCCAACGCTCTACAACGCCATCAACAACCGCCCGGAGGTGAAGGAGGGCAAGGTCAGTCTGCGCTCCATCAAAGCGTGCATCTCCGGCTCTGCGCCGTTGATGCGTGAAACGAAGGAAACTTTCGAGAAGTTGAGCGGCGGCAAGGTGTTCGAGGGCTTCGGTCTTTCCGAGGCGCCGACCGCCACGCACTGCAACCCCCTGCTCGGTGAGAACCGCACCGGTTCCATCGGTCTGCCGCTACCCAATGTGGACGCCAAAATCATCAGCCTGGATGACGGCGAAACCGAAATGCCGGTGGGCGAAGTGGGCGAACTGGTGATCAGCGGTCCGATGGTGATGAAGGGCTACCACAACATGCCCACCGAAACCGCCAACGCTCTGCGTAAACTGAAGGACGGCAAGACCTGGCTCTTCACCGGCGACATCGCCCGCATGGATGAGGACGGATATTTTTACATCGTTGATCGCAAGAAAGAACTCATCAAGCCGGGCGGTTTCCAGGTGTGGCCCCGCGAGGTGGAGGAAGTGCTCGCCCAGCATCCCAAGATTTTGGAAGCAGGCGTGGCAGGCATCCCCGATCCGTATCGCGGCGAGACGGTCAAGGCGTGGATTGTGTTGAAGCCGGGCGAAACCGCCACCGAGGAGGAAATCAAGGCGTTCTGCAAGGAGCGGCTGGCGGCGTACAAAGTCCCGACGCATTATGAATTCCGCAAAGAACTCCCCAAGACAACGGTCGGAAAGATTCTGCGCCGCGAACTGGTTCGCCAACACAAGGAAGCCAGCGGCGGATAAAGTTGGAAACATAACAAAAAAGCCCCGCGCACTGCGGGGCTTTTTTATCGGGAAAAGTTATGCCTGCTGGGGAGAAGAAGCAATTTGCGGCGTGCCGCTTTTCTTGGGAACCGGCGGCGGGAAGATGGCTTCGAACTCCTCGCGGGTGAGCGTTTCCACTTCGAGCAGTTTCTGCGCCACGGCATCCAGTTGTTTGCGGTATTTGGTCAGCAGTTTCTTTGCCAGTTTGTAAGATTCGTCCACAATGCGGCGGACTTCGGCGTCAATCTTTTCGGCAACGGCTTCGGAGTAATCGCGCTGTTCGGAGATTTCACGCCCCAAGAAGATGAGTTCTTCCTTCTGACCGTAGAGCATGGGACCCAGTTCACTGCTCATACCGAGACGGGTGACCATGGTACGCGCCAAACGGGTGACCTGCTCGATGTCGTTCGATGCGCCGGAGGTGATGTCATCAAAGACGAGTTCCTCGGCAACGCGCCCGCCCAGCATGTAGGCGAGGTTGGCAAGCAGTTTCTTGCGCGAGTAGAGCAGGCGGTCTTCCTCAGGACGGAACCAGGTCAGACCTCCAGCCTGTCCACGCCCGACGATGGTCACTTTCTGGACCGGGTCGGCTTCGGGGATGGCGTTTGCCACTACGGCGTGACCCGCTTCATGGTAGGCGATGATGCGCTTCTCTTCGTCCGAAATGAGGCGGGATTTGCGCTCGGGTCCCATCACCACGCGCTCGATTGCCTCTTCCAGTTCCGCCTGCCCGATGGCTTTCTTGTTGCGGCGGGCGGCAAGGATGGCGCTTTCGTTGACCAGGTTCTCGAGGTCCGCGCCGACGAAACCGGGCGTGCCGCGCGCCAGAGAGGCAAGGTCCACGTTCGGTTCGAGCGGTTTGCCCTTGGTGTGAACGCGCAGGATGGCTTCGCGCCCCTTCACATCGGGACGGTCGAGGGTGACACGGCGGTCGAAGCGACCGGGGCGCAGGAGCGCCGGGTCGAGGATGTCGGGACGGTTGGTGGCGGCGATGATGATGACGTTGGTGTCGGTGTCGAAGCCGTCCATCTCGACAAGCATCTGGTTGAGGGTCTGTTCGCGCTCGTCGTGCGAGCCGCCCAAGCCCGCGCCGCGCTGACGCCCGACGGCGTCAATTTCATCCACAAAGACAATGCAGGGCGAGTGACGCTTCGCCTGGTCGAACAGGTCGCGCACGCGGCTGGCGCCCACACCCACGAACATTTCCACGAACTCGGAGCCGGAGATGGAGAAGAACGGCACCCCCGCCTCGCCGGAGACGGCTTTTGCCAGCAGGGTCTTGCCCGTGCCGGGAGGTCCCACCAGCAGGACGCCTTTGGGAATACGCGCGCCCAATTGGATGAACTTCTGCGGCTCTTTCAGGAACTCGACCACTTCCGCCAGTTCCTGCTTGGATTCATCCGCCCCGGCAACGTCGGCAAACGTCACGGTGGGATGTTCGCCGCTGAACATGCGGGCGCGGCTCTTGCCAAACGACATCGCTGCATTGTTCGATCCCTGCGCCTGGCGGAAGATGAACCAGAAGACGCCCAGCATCAGAAGGAGCGGCAGGAGGTAGACCAAAAACCCTCCCAGCAGCCCCGACCATACGGAAGGCGGCTCCACCTCGATTTTGACATTATCCGCAGAAAGCCGTTCCGGGCTGACGCCCAAAGCGGTCAACTGCGCGACAAGGGTCGAATCCGGCTCTTTGTATGCCTCCACCCCGGTGGTCGTTGCGGTTTCAGAGCCGGTCTTGTAAATCACCCGCAGGCTGCCGTCGTTTTCGACGACAATACGCGCTACCTTCCCCAGTTGAACGTCTTGTGCAAGTTCGTTGAGCGAGAGCGGCTGGGCGGCAGGCGCCTGGTTCCGCACCATGGTCACCGCCATCACCACCACCGCCACGATCAACAGGAAAGTTACGATAAACGATTGGTTTCTCGAATTCACTTTTTGCCTCCAAAATGTGAGGGAAATTATACCAACAGGGAGGGTAGTGGAATAGCCCGCCGCCGAATTTAATATATTCCTCTAACGTAGGATAACGCTTGCTTAAACCGCCTTTTATGGATGCAAAAATCTACTCCCCTCTTACGCCAGAATCAACGCCACCGGGCAATGATCGGAACCGGGGATTTCGTCGTGGATGACCACGTCGCGGACGCGCGGGACCAGCGCCTCGGAAATGAGGAAATAATCCAGCCGCCAGCCCACGTTCCGTGCGCGGGCGTTGGAAATGTACGTCCACCAAGTGTACTGAACACGGTCCGGGTAGAGGCGACGGTAAATATCCACAAAGCCGTGGTCGAGGAATTTTTGCACCCAGGCGCGTTCTTCCGGCAGAAACCCGGACGTTTTCTCGTTGGCTTTGGGATTTTTCAAGTCAATCGGCATGTGGGCAGTGTTGAAGTCGCCGGTGATGATGAGATTCTCCCCTTGTTGATGCAAATTGTCACAGCGGTCCAACAAGGCGGCATAAAACTCCAGTTTGTACGTCACACGGTCATGACCGCGCTGACCGTTCGGGAAGTAAATGTTGAAGAGGCGGAATCCAGGATGCAGCGTGGAAATGACGCGTCCCTCCGCGTCGAATTTTGGGTCCCCCAGCCCCAGGCGCACATCCAGCGGGGCATCCGTATAAAAAGTCACCACGCCGCTGTAGCCGGCGCGCTCGGCGGGATTCCAAACATAGGGCAGGCGCAGCCGCGCCGCTTGTTCCTCCGTCAACTGCTCGGGGCGGGCTTTGACCTCCTGCAGGCACAACACGTCTGGCGAGAGTTCCCAAACTCGTTCCAATGCCCCTTTGCCCAGCGCCGTCCGAATTCCGTTGACGTTCCATGTCACTATCTTCATTGATTTCACTTTATGGTAAACTTTGAACAGGTAATACCGATGAATGCAAAAATGAAATGCATCCTATGCGTCGAAGACGAGCCGGAAATGATTGACCTGATTCGGCTCATTCTGGGACGCCGCGGCTTCGAGGTCAAAGGCGCCAACGGCGGCGTCGAAGGGCTGCGAATGATTCGTGAGGAAAAGCCCGATCTCGTTTTGCTCGACCTGATGATGCCGGATATGGATGGCTGGGAAGTATATCAGCAAATCAAAGCCGACGAAAAAACCAGGGGCATTCCGGTCATCGTGGTCACCGCCAAGGCGCAAAGTATAGACAGAGTTCTTGGTTTGCACATCGCCAAGGTGGACGACTACATCGCCAAGCCCTTTCAGCCTCAGGAACTGCTCGCCAGCGTGGAAAGAGTGCTCCAGAAAAAGGCGGCGTAACCCCAACGAGGCGCTCCAAAAGGACGCCTCGTTTTCAATTTGAATCATGCCCCGGCACATCCTCGTCCAAAATACAACCCGAACGATCGAAACCCCACCGCGCATCCGCTATTGCGACACTTTCCTCAGCCAACTGCGTGGATTCACCTTCCGCGCCCGCCTCGCGCCAGACGAGGGGCTGCTCCTCGTTGGCAGGCGGGATTCACGCCTCGACTCCTCCATTCACATGCTCTTCGTCTGGTTCGATTTAGCGGTCATCTGGATCAACTCCCAAATGCAGGTAGTGGACAAGGTACTGGCAAAATCGTGGCACCCTGCCTACTTCCCCAAACGCCCCGCCCAATATGTCCTCGAAATTCATCCCGCCCGCTGGGAGGATTATCAAATTGGAGACACAGTCAAGTTTCAAGATGTCTAAACGCGCCCTGCCCCTCTTGATTCTGATACTCGTATTGGCTTTTACCGCCGCCCGCCCCGCCTCTGCCCAAACGGGGGGAGCGGTGTATATCGTCCAGGCGGGGGATACGCTCTCTTACATCGCCTCCCGGTTCAACGTCACGCTCGATGCGTTGATTGCCGCCAACCCTGAAGTGAATCCCAATCTTCTCAGCCCCGGGCAGAGACTCGTCATCCCCGGGCTGGATTTCAACGGCGTGCTGGAGACGGAGGTCATTGCATTGGGCGATTCGCTGCGCAGTCTCAGCCGCCGCACGCAGGTGGCAGATGAGCAATTGATTCAACTCAATCGTCTGGTCAGCCCCAGCGAGTTATATGTAGGCGTGAGCGTCATCCTGCCGGTGCAGGATGGGCAGATACAGTACAACTCGCCCATGAGCGTGGGAAACGGCGAGTCGCTTTTGGAGGCGGCTGTCCGTCAGGGAAGCGACCCGTGGACTCTGACCTCCATCAACAAATTGAGCGGGACATGGGACGCCCTGCCCAATGACGTGTTGTATTCCCCCAGTCAAAACGGCGGGAGCGTAAGCGGCTTGCCCTCCGCGTTTCTCGGCGCGAGCATCACGCCCCTGCCGCTGGTTCAGGGAGGCACGGAAGTCATCCGTGTGCAGGTGCGGGAGGGATATACCGTCAGCGGTACACTGATTGACCGCCCTCTGCAATTTTTCCCCGTGAACGGCGAACAGGTTGCCCTGCAGGGCGTCCATGCGCTGCTGGAGACGGGCGTCTACCCCCTTCGGCTGGAGGCGGTCGCGCCTGATGGCACGCGGCAATCGTTCGAACAGATGGTGCTGGTGGCTTCCGGCAATTATTACAGCGAAACATTGTATGTGGACCCCGCCACGATTGACCCAGCCGTGACCGAACCGGAGAATCAGCAGATTTCCTCGATTACCAGCGTTGTAAGCAATACGAAATACTGGAACGGCATCTTCTCCTCCCCTGCCGTGTATCCCGACCAATACACTTCTCTTTACGGCACACGCCGGACTTACATCGGCTCGAATTCGAACCTGACGATTGAGGGCTTTCACACCGGGCTGGATTTTGCCGGCGGTGAGGGCTTGCAAATCTTTGCGCCGGCGCCGGGGCAGGTGGTGTTTGCCGGCTTGCTGCCAGTACGGGGCTACGCCACCATCATTGACCACGGCTGGGGTGTATACAGCGGCTTCTGGCATCAGTCGGTGATTTACGTCAAGCCGGGAGATTTCGTCGAGCAGGGACAGGTCATCGGCTTGGTGGGAGGCACCGGTCGCGTGACGGGCGCGCACCTGCACTGGGAGGTGTGGGTGAACGGCGTCCAGGTGAATCCGCTCGATTGGCTGAAACAGGCTTACCCGTAGGATGAAGCGTTGCACATCGGTTGTGTTTATGCTACACTACCACAAGTAAATCGGAGGTTGCCTTGTCCACCGCATCCATTGTCAATTTTTTGAAACAGTGCGACATTTTTTATCAGTTCACGCCGACACAGTTGGAATTGGTCGCCAACATCTGTCAGGAAGCAGTTTATCAGAAGGATGATTTGATCTTTCGCGAAAACAGCGACAGCAAGGAATTGTATATCATCGTGCAGGGGGAGGTGGATATTGTGGTGGACCCGTCGCTGGTTGGCACGCTGGAGGAAGGCACGGAAAACAGAGTCATCGCCACGATGCGACGCGGGCAGTCGTTTGGCGAGGTGGCGCTGGTGGACGAAGGTCTGCGCTCCGCTTCTGCCTGCGCCTCACAAAAGGACACGCACCTGCTCATCATCCCGCGCGACAAACTCATCATGCTGTGCGACACCTACCCGCAACTCGGTTACCGCCTGATGTATAACCTGGCGGCGGATTTGGCAATGAAAATACGGAACACCGACCTGCGGATTCGAGAGCAGTTGCTTTATAACAAGTCACAGGAACGAAAGTAACTTTTCGATAAATTGCTCCTTGACCCCCTGAAAGATTTCACGTAATATAGACGCCTATATCCGCATGATTGACACTCCCTGCCATTAATAGAGAGCCGCGAGAATTTCTAACCTGAGAAGGGGATTTTCTCCGGTTCTTTTTGTAAATGGAAATTTATCTTTCGCCGAAGGAGGTGGTGCCGACAGAGGAGAGCATTGTCAGCCGTAACGTCGAATCCGCATTTGCGGAAAAGTTTCAAAATCATGAGTATTTTGGAGGAGGAAGAATGTCTAAACGTTTGAATCTGGTTATCGCCTTGTTGATGGTCGCAAGCCTCGTGCTTGCGGCTTGCACCGGTGGCGGTGCCACTGAAGGCGGCAACGAAAACGAAAGCGGCGGCGGCGCAGCAGCCCCCAAGTTGATCAAGATCGCCACCCAGAGCCCGCTCTCGGGCGGTCAGTCTCTGCTCGGTGTGGACATCAAGAACGGCGCTCAACTGGCTGTCGAGCAGCTCAGCGGTCCGCTGACCGAGATGGGCTTCACGGTTGAACTGGCTCCCTACGACGACCAGGCGACCCCCGATGTGGGCGTTGCGAACGCCAAAGCCATTGTGGCGGATCCCGCCATCCTGTGCGGTGTCGGTCACTTGAACTCCGGCGTCATGATCCCGTCGTCTGAAGAATATCACGCCGCTGGTCTCGCCTTTGTTTCCCCCGCGAACACCAACCCGGTCGTGACCACCCGCGGTTACAAGGAAGTCAACCGCATCGTCGGTCGCGATGACGTGCAGGCTCCTGTTGCCGAGGCGTATGCCTTCAACGAACTGGGCGCCAAGTCTGTTTACATCATCCACGACAAGACCGCCTACGGTCAGGGTGTAGCGGAATTCTTCCGCAAAGCGGCTGAAAAAGACGGCATGGCAGTGCTGGGCTTCGAAGGCACGGAAGAAACCGCCAACTTCGACGCGATCATCACCCCGCTGCTCGCCGCCAACCCCGACGTGGTGTTCTTCAGCGGCATCTACAATCAGGCGGGTGTGTTCTTCAAGCAGGCGCGCGACGCCGGCTATGAAGGCACCTTCATGGGCACCGACGGCATGGATGCCAGCGGTCTCGCCGACCTGGCGGGCGATGCGCTGGTGAAGGGCGGCGGCATGGTTTACACCTCCGTTGCCGGTCCCGCTTCCGCCTACCCGAAAGCCGCTCAGTTTGCCAAGGACTTCGAAGCCAAATTTGGTGCTCCGCCCCAGCCGTTTGCTGCGCAGGGTTACGACGCCGCCGCTGTGTGCTTGAAGGCGATCGAGAACGCCGCCAAAGCCGCCAACGGTGAAATCCCGACCCGCGCCGCCGTTGCCGACGCCATCCGCGCTTTGACCCTGGAAGGCATCACCGGCACCATTTCGTTCGACAGCATCGGCGACCTGCCCAAGGCGAAATACTTCATCATCAAAGTCAACGCCACCACCGGCGCCGAGTGGAACAAGAACGAGATCGTCGCTGAACTCGAATTTGCCTCCCCCGGCATGGGCGAATAAGTCTCTAGTCCGCCATCGGCGGTTATCTCAAGACGCTCCCTCCTGCATAAACAGGAGGGAGCGTCCAAACACAGGGACGCGTCATGAAGCAATTTACTTCCAACCCGTTCTACAAATTTGTATTGTTTCCCATTGGGCAGATACTTGTGTTCATTCTCGGGGCGGGCATCACACTTTCCGTACTTGTCATCCTGCTTGCCTACATTTTTAGAGGCTCTGTCACCAACCTGGACCTGGTCGAAAGAACCCTGGTAATTCTCCCCAAAGTGTTGATAGACGGCATCACGATTGGATTTGTATACGCCACCATCGCGCTGGGCTACACCATGGTTTACGGCGTTTTGGAATTCATCAACTTTTCTCACAGCGAAATTTTCATGGTCGGCGGTGTAGTGGGCGTGGAATTGCTGCGCTATCTTGAAGCGCAGGGAGCGCTGGCATCCATGAACCAATACGTGGTGATTGCTCTTGCCATCCTCCTTGGGATGTTCATCGCCGGCAGTCTTGCGGTGACCGTGGAACGGGTTGCCTACAAACCTCTTCGCAATGCCCCCCGCCTGGTCCCCCTCATCTCCGCCATCGGCATGTCCTTCTTCCTGCAAGATGCCGTCCGCCTGATTTTGGGTCTGACCACTGGCGAATTCAACGTTATTCTGCCCAAGTTCGGCACCTTCGACCAATTTCAAACCTTCAATGTGCCGGGGGTGGCGGCGCCTGTCCAATTGCAGAATAAAACCATCCTGCTCATTGGCGTGACCATCGTAATGCTGGTGGGATTGAACTATCTTGTCAATGGCACCAAAATCGGCAAAGCCATCCGCGCGGTGGCGCAGGACCGCCCCACCGCCAGCCTGATGGGCATCAACGTTAACTTCATCATCTCCATCACCTTCCTGATTGGCGGCGCGCTCGGCGGCGCAGCGGGTGTTCTCTTTGCCCTCAAAGTGACCCGCCTCGACCCCTTTGTAGGTTTCTTCCCCGGCTTGAAGGCATTCACTGCCGCCGTGCTGGGCGGCATTGGCAACCTGACCGGCGCTCTGCTGGGCGGACTGGTGCTGGGATTGCTGGAATCTTTCGGCGCTTCCTATTTGGGGGTCTTCACCCAAGGCGCGTTCGGAGCGGAATACAAGGATATCTTTGCTTTTGCCATCCTGATCGCCATCCTCATCTTCCGTCCCTCCGGCTTGCTGGGGCAGACGGTCGGGCAGAAAGCATAGGCGGAGGAATTTTCCCATGAAAAAATTTTTCAGCGATTTCTACGCCGCCATCAATAAAGAGCCCTGGTCTTACATCGTCACTTTTGGCTTGATGATCATCGGCAGTGCGCTGGTGTATGCCACTCCGCGCTCGCTGACCGCCTTTCTCATCCTGCTTCTCAGCCCAGCCTCAATGTATTTCCTGAAAATGAATAACAAGGTCAAGTTATTTGCGGGGCTGATTCTGGCAATCATCGTCCTGCCGGTGCTGGGCATACGCAATATCTTCTATCTGGAAGTGTTATTCCAGATTTGCGTCTTTGCCGCGCTTGCGCTGGGCTTGAACATCGTAATCGGCATGGCAGGCTTGTTGGACCTGGGTTATGTGGCGTTCTACGCCGTCGGCGCTTACACTTGGGCGTTCTTCGGTTCGAAGCAGATTTCCCTGCTGCATTCCGTTCCGGGTGCCGCGCCCGCCAATGCGCCCTTCTTCCTGGAAAACCCCAACTGGTTCTGGCTGTTCATCTTTCTGGGCATTGGTCTCGCCGCCTTTGCCGGCATCCTGCTGGGACTTCCCGTCCTCCGCCTGCGGGGCGATTACCTCGCCATCGTTACACTCGGTTTCGGCGAGGTGATCCGCGTGCTGGCGCTCAATTTGGATAAACCCATCAACATCACCAATGGACCGCAGGGTATCACCCCCATTCAGCGCCCCACTCTCCCACCCGCGCTTTTGGATGCATTAGGCAAACTCCTGGAACCGATTGTTGGGCATCCTGTCACTGAAGCCCAGTTCTATAACGTCTTCTTCTACTTCCTGGCGCTGGCTGTAATCATTATCGCAGTGATTGTCGCCCGCCGTTTGGAAGACTCGCGCATCGGACGCGCATGGACAGCCATCCGTGAAGACGAGACCGCCGCAATCGCCATGGGTATCCCGCTGGTCAAGATGAAACTGGCGGCGTTCGCTTCGGGTGCGGCGTTTGCAGGCGCGATGGGGGTCATTTACGCGGCAAACCGCACCTTCGTGAGTCCCGAAACGTTTTCCTTCCTGCAATCCATCGGCGTGTTGAGCATGGTCATTCTGGGAGGGTTGGGAAGCATCCCCGGCGTCATCATCGGCGCAGCAGTAGTGGTCTTCCTGAATATTCAGGTTTTGCAGACCTTCTCGCTTTACCTGAGCAGTCTGCGGCAGAGTGACGCGGTCATCCCCATCATCAACTTTGCCTGGAAGAACCTCTCCACACAGCTCGACCCCGCCAAATATCAAAAACTCATCTTCGGCATCATCCTGGTGGTGATGATGATCTTCAGACCCTCGGGTTTGATCCCTGCCGAACGCCGTAAACGTGAATTGGCGGTCGAAGATGAAGAAGTAAACTCCGAATAGCGGAAGTGTCCCATGGCTCTATTAGAGACAACGAACGTCGTCAAACGCTTTGGCGGTCTCACCGCCGTCAACAAAATGAACTTCACCCTCGAAAAGGGACAGATTGCCAGCATCATCGGACCCAACGGCGCCGGCAAAACCACCTTCTTCAACACCCTCACTGGCATCTACAAACCCGAGGAGGGCTCAATTGAATTCAACGGTCATTCGCTGGTCGGTCTGCGCCCCGATCAGGTGGCAGAACGCGGCATCGCCCGCACCTTCCAAAACATCCGTCTGTTCGGGAGTATGACCGTCATCGAAAACATTCTGGTTGGCATGCACACCCGCTTGAAACAGCGTGGTACTGATGTCCTCTTCCGCACAAAAGCATTCTACGAAGAAGAAGCCGCCGCCGAAGCCAAAGCCAAGGAATTGATGGACTACGTCGGCTTGAAAAACGTCGGTAACGAACTGGCGCGCAACCTTCCCTACGGCGGACAGCGCCGCATCGAAATCGCCCGCGCCCTCGCCGCCGACCCCATCCTGATTCTGCTCGACGAACCCACCGCCGGCATGAACCCGAACGAGACCGAGGAAGCCATCCGCCTCTTCCGCCGCATCCGCGATGAGAAGGGCGTCACGGTTTTGCTCATCGAACATGACATGCGTGTGGTTATGAACATCTCCGAGCGCATCAGTGTAATGGACTACGGCGAAAAAATTGCCGAGGGAACGCCTGCACAAATTCGCAGCAATCAGCGCGTAATCGAAGCATACCTCGGGCGTGCCGCCGCCGCCGCGCAGGCATAGGAGAATCGGCATGGGAAAAATACTTGAAGTCGAAAATGTCCACTCCTACTACGGACATATCCACGCCCTGAAAGGCATTTCCTTGTATGTGGAAGAGGGCGAAATCGTCTCCCTCATCGGCTCGAACGGCGCCGGCAAAAGCACCACCCTGCGTACCATCTCCGGGTTGCTGCATCCCCGCCACGGCACCATCAAACTGGACGGCAGAGACATCACCCACCTTGAGCCTCACCTGGTGGTGGCAGCCGGCGTGGGACACGTTCCCGAAGGGCGCGGCATCTTCCCGAAATTGACCGTGCGCGAAAACCTCGAAATGGGCGCTTTCACCATAAACGACCCCGCCAAGAACGCCGAACGCATGGAACAGGTCTTTGCACTCTTCCCCCGCTTAAAAGAACGCATAGATCAATACGGCGGAACGCTCTCCGGCGGCGAACAGCAGATGCTTGCCATCGGGCGCGGCTTGATGCAGCACCCGCGCATCCTCATGCTTGACGAGCCCTCCATGGGTCTCGCCCCTGTCCTTGTCGAACTCATCTTCGACATCATCCAGAAACTCAACAAGGAAGGCGTCACCATCCTCCTCGTCGAGCAGAACGCTCAAATGGCGCTCTCCATCGCCCACCGCGGTTACGTCCTTCAGACCGGCAACATCGTCCTCACCGACACAGCCGATAAACTCAGGCAGAACGAAATGGTGCAAAAGACGTATCTGGGCATCGAGTAAGCGCCCGCAAACTCGCCGCACAGAAACCCGTTTTCACCCGAAAGCGGGTTTCTTTATACCCCTCTTAAAAACATGAACCTTCCCCACACAGCAGACATCGTCATCATCGGCGGCGGCGTGATGGGCGCCAGCCTCGCCTGGCATCTCGCCTCGCGCGGGACCCGCAACGTGGTCCTGCTAGAAAAAGAACCGCTCTTCGGGCAGGGCTCCACCGGCAAATGCGCGGGCGGTGTCCGTTACCAGTTCGGCACGGAAATCAACATCCGCCTCTCGCTTGCCAGCCTGCCCATGCTCGAACGCTTCAAGGACGAACTCGGGCAGGACGTCCACTACCGCCCGTGCGGCTATCTCTTCGTCCTGACGGACGAGCGCGATGTGCAAACCTTTCAGCACAACGTCGCCCTCCAGCGCCGACTCGGCGTGCAGACCGAATGGCTGGACGGCGATGAAGTGCGCCGCCGGCTCCCCATGCTGCGCTTCGACGACGCCCTCGCCGGCACCTTTCACCAAAAAGACGGTCTCGTGGACCCCAACAGCGTGGTGATGGGATACATTGGCGCCGCACAAAAACGGGGCGTGCGAACGTTCACCGCCACGGAAGTGACCGGGATTCGCGTCCGGGGAGGAAAGGTCGAAGGTGTGGAGACAAGCCGCGGTGTCATCCAGACGCGTACGGTCGTCAACGCAGCGGGCGCCTGGGCAGGACAAATCGGTCAAATGGCGGGCGTCTCCCTCCCCATCCAGCCCATCCGCCGGCAGATGTTCACCACCACACCGCTCGCAGCAATCCCCGCCGATTTTCCGTTCGTGATTGATTTTGCGCAATCGCTCTACTTTCACCGCGAAGGCGAGGGACTGTTGATTGGCATGAGCAACCCGCACGAAACGCCCGGCTTCAACCAGAGCGTGGACGAGGCGTGGGAACTGACCAACCTCGAAGCCGCCCTCGCGCGGATGCCGCTCCTTGAACGCGCCCGCCGCGCCGCACACTGGGCAGGACTCTACGAAGTCACTCCCGACGCGCACCCCATTTACGGCAAGACTCCCGTGGAAGGATTCCTCGTCTGCGCCGGGTTTTCCGGGCACGGCTTCATGCACGGACCCGTCTCCGGCAAACTCATGAGCGAACTTATCCTCGACGGCGCCTTCTCGACGGTGGACGTTTCGATGCTCGACCTGGCGCGCTTCGAACAGGGAAGGCTGATAAAAGAGTACAATGTAGTCTAAGTTGAAAGTCTAAAGTCGAAAATCTAGAGTCTGATCGTCTATTATGCCCTCAGCAGAAATCATCACCATCGGAACCGAAATCCTCCTCGGCGAAATCGTGGATACCAACACGCGCTACATCGCCCGCGTCCTGCGCGGGTTGGGCGTTGACCTGTACCGCACCATCACCATCGGCGACAACGTCGAGCGCATCGCCGAAGCCATTCGCAACTCCCTGCGCCGCGCCGACATCGTCATCACCACCGGCGGGCTGGGTCCCACTGTGGATGACCCCACGCGCGAGGCGGTTGCCAAAGCCCTCGGCGTGGAGACCGAATTCCGTGAAGACCTGTGGGAACAGGTGGTCGAAGTCATCGCGCGGTACGGGCGCAAACCTTCCGAAAACCAGAAGCGGCAGGCGTATGTTCCAAAAGGCGCCATCGGCGTGCGGAACCCGGTCGGCACCGCGCCATGCTTTATTGTGGAGACCCCCCTCCAGGGAGAGCAAGAGGGGGGTGTGAGGGCAGTCATCTCCCTGCCCGGCGTCCCCAACGAAATGGAATACATCCTGCACGAATCCATCATCCCCTACCTCCAGCGGCGCTTCAATCTGAATGAAATCATCAAAGTCCGCATTTTGCACTGCGCTGGTCTCGGCGAAGGCATGATTGACGAAAAAATCGGCGACCTCGAAACCCTCAGCAACCCCACCGTTGGGCTGGCGGCGCATACCGGCGTGGTGGACGTGCGCATTGCCGCCAAAGCCCGCAGTGAAGCCGAAGCCGACGCAATGATCGCAGAAGTCGAACAACAGGTACGGGAACGACTCGACGGTTATGTTTTCGGAGCGGATGAAGACCGGCTGGAAGATGCGGCGCTTAACGCTGTGGCAAGACGCGGCTGGACTCTGACCGCTATCGAATCAGGGCTGGATGGTCTGCTGGCGCGAATCATTCCGCACACCGCATCACTCGCGGACCTCGATCCTGGCGCCCTGCTGGACGCCTTGCGCGCCGCCCGGGCCGAATCCCAAGCAGACGCCGCCCTGGGCGTTGCCCTCTTCCCAAACGAACGCGCCGCCGAGATGGCGCTCATCACCCCACACGGCGAAAAGACCCATCGCATCACCTACGGCGGACCGCCGCGCAGTCTGCCGCGTTGGTCGGTCAACCTGGCGCTGAACTGGCTGCGCACCGCCGCCCTGGAGGAACATGCCGCGTAAGAAACGCGCCTCCCTTGCGTGGGTATATGCCGTGTGGGGCGTCAACGCCGCGCTGGTCGCCTGCCTGTTCATCGGCGGGATTCTCTACCTGAACAGCCAGCGCGCCTCCGCCGCCAATGCGCCCATCGAAACACGCCCGGCTTCCACGCCCACCCTCAACGCTCCGCCCACCATCTACTACCTCCCCACCCTCACGCCCAATCCACATGCCACCGTTCCGGTCTTCGAAACTCCCACGCCGTTCATCCTCGACCACGGACAGCCGTCGAAGGTCATCGGCTTATCGCACGGCGGACGCCCAATTGACGTGTACACATTCGGGAACGGCGAACGCGAATACCTCATCGTAGCGGGCATTCACGGCGGCTATGAGGGCAACACCATCGGGCTGGCAAACGAACTCATCCGCTACATCATTGACCATCCCGAAGTCATCCCCTCCGATGTCACGCTCCACATCATCCGCAACATGAACCCCGACGGCGAAGCCCGCTCAGATGGCGTGGACGGGCGCGTCAACAACCGCGGCGTGGACTTGAACCGCAACTTCCCCTCCCGCAACTGGGTCGCCGATTGGGACCGCGACGGGTGCTGGGTGTGGCGTCCCACCACCGGCGGTGAATATGGCGGCTCCGAACCCGAAACCCGTGCCGTGATGAGTTTCATCTCCACACACGACCTCGAAGCCGTCATCAGTTACCACAGCGCCGCACTGGGCATCTTCCCCGGCGGAGACCCCTGGGAGCCGGACTCCATCCGTCTCGCCAAGGCGCTCGCCAAAGTCACCGGCTACCCCTATCCGCCCATTGACACCGGCTGCGAATACACCGGCACCCTCGCCGACTGGGCGGTGGAAAACGGCGTCGGCGCGGCGGTGGACGTGGAACTCACCAACCACAAAGACACCGACTTCAAACAAAACCTGGAGGCACTCAAGGTATTTTTGAATTTCGTGCCATGAATGGACGTGCTATAATCCTTGCAGGAAATGCACGATGAACATTGACGAGTTGAAAAAAAGACTCCAACCTGTTTTCAAAAAACACAACATCGAAAAGGTAATCCTTTTTGGCTCATTTGCGCGCGGCGAGGCGTCGCGCCGCAGCGACATTGACATGATTCTCGTTCAGAATACCAACCTGCGCTTTTTGGATCGCTACGATGATGTTCTCCCGTCATTCAGCCGCGCCCTGCCCGAATGGGACGTGGACCTGCTTATCTACACCCCTGCGGAATTAAAAAAAATATCGAACAGGCGCTTCATACAGCAGGCATTGAAGGAAGGAAAGGTCCTGTATGAGTCGCAGTGAATCGCTGTACGAAGCAAAACGCTGGTGGCTTACCGCCCAGGACGACCTGGAGGCTGCAAAATCGCTCCACGAAGCACAGAAATTTTCACATGCCTGCTTTTTGTCACAACAAAGCGCTGAAAAAGCGGTGACGGCGCTTTGGTTTGCCATTGACAGCGACCCGTGGGGGCATTCCATCCAAAAACTGGTAATGCAATTTCCTCAACAAGATATGTTAAGTGATGTTCAAAACTGGCTGATGCAGGCGGCATATTTGGATAAATATTACATCCCAACGCGCTACCCCAACGGACTGCCAGATTTGACGCCCAGCCAGGTGTACAATTCGCAGGATTCCATGCAAGCAATCGAAAAAGCAACGTTCTTTCTCGAAGAAACCCGAAAACTGCTCGAAAATCTATGACGTACGACATTCTATCTTTCAAAGAAACAGGCGGCAGGATAAGCCGCCTGTTTCAAAAATTGGAGTAAATAACATGGTGCAAGCCGACACCCTCTTCCTCAACGCCCACATCCTCACCATGGATGAACACCTCACGCAGTACCACCCCGGCGCGCTCGCCGTAAAAGGCGACAGCATCCTCGCGGTGGGACCCGAGGACGAAATCAAAAAGGCATACACCGCCGCCGAGATCATTGACTGCGGCGGCAAAATCCTCATGCCGGGGCTGGTCAACGCCCACACCCACGTCCCCATGACCCTCCTGCGCGGCATCGCCGACGACCTGCGCCTCGACGTGTGGCTGCAGGGCTACATGTGGCCCGTCGAACGCGAATTCGTCTCGCGCGAATTTGTCGCGCTCGGCACCTCCATCGCCTGCGCCGAACTCATCCGCAGCGGCGTGACCACCTTCAACGACATGTACTTCTACGAGGAGGAAGTCGCCAAAGCCGCCGCTCAAGCGGGGATGCGCGCCGTGTGCGGACAATCCATCCTCAAATTCCCCACCGCCGACGCAAAGTCCTACGAAGACGCCATGGAACAGGCGCGCGGCTTCATCCAGCGCTGGAAGGGTCACCCGCTCATCGTCCCGTCCATCGCGCCGCACGCCCCCTACACCACCACCGCCGAAATCCTGCGCGAAACCGCCGAACTCGCCAAAGAGTTCGACGTGCCGCTGCACATCCACCTCTCCGAAACCGCGCTCGAAGTCGAAAACATGCGCCGCGACGAAGGCATGCCCGTCATCCCCTACGTCAAAAAACAGGGGCTGCTCGAAGCGAAGGTCATCGCCGCGCACTGCGTCCACATTGACGCGGGAGAAATCCGCACCCTGCACCATGCGGGCGCGGGCGTCTCGCACAACCCGTCATCCAACCTCAAACTCGCTTCGGGCTTTGCCCCCGTGACCAAGATGCTCGCCACCGGGCTCAACGTTGGCATCGGGACGGACGGTCCTGCCTCGAACAACGACCTCGACATGTTCGAGGAAGTGCGCCTCGCCGCCTTCATCGCCAAAGCCGTGACTAACGACCCGACCTCCCTGCCCGCCTCGCAAGCCCTGCTCATGGGCACGCGGCTCGGCGCACAGGCGCTTCACCTCGGACATTTGACCGGCTCTCTCACCCCGGGCCGCCGCGCCGACCTGATCCTGCTCGACCTCACCCCCATCCACAACTCCCCCGCCTTCCGCCGCTCGCCGGAAAACGCCTACGCCCAAATCGTCTATGCCAGCAAATCCACCGACGTGAGCGACGTGATGGTCAACGGCAAGTGGCTGATGCGCGACCGCAAACTGCTCACCCTCAACGAAGAGGAACTCCTCGCCCAGGCGGCGGACATTGCGAAGAAGATGGACGCCTTCCTCATCGAACGCGAGCAGTCGGTGCTTTCGAAACTCATCGCCCTCGGCGGCTCGATGGAAGAGGAATCGTTCGAGGTGCAGGTCAAGGTCAAGATTGCCGAGCCAGACTCCATCGTCCAGGCGTTGATGCGCGATGAAATCATCATCCTCTACGAACGGCATTACCGTCAGCACGATACCTACTTCCACTTTGCCGACCCGTCACAGGGACGTCTGCGCTTTCGCGAGGACGACTTCGTGGACGACAAAGGCAACGTCACCAACGTGCGAGCGCGGCTCACACTCATCGGCGTTCTGCGCGAGGGCGAGTTCGCCCACGATGTGCTTCTCTCACGCAGCCGTTTCCTTGCGCCCGCCGCCAATTCCCTGCGCTTTTACCGCGAATACTTCAAGCCCGCATCGGAGGTCAACATCGAAAAAGACCGCCTGCGCTGGCTGATCAAATACAAAGACACCGAGTTCTACATCAACCTCGACAACGTCACCACCCCGCCGCTCGGCTACTTCCTCGAAATCAAGAGCCGCACCTGGAGCCGCAAGGACGCACAAAACAAGGCACATCTCGTCACCGAACTGCTCGCCCTGCTGGGCGTTGCCGATGCCGAAGTGGTCACGAAGGATTACATCGAGATTGTCAGCAGCCAATGAAATGGTTTTGAACCACGAAGGTCACGAAACGCACGAAGATTAACAACTGATGTTACGCACCGTCCCGAAGGTTTGGCTGAAAATAAGGCGTAACTTGCGAGAACCTTCGGGACGTTTCGCGTACGGTGAGTTAGCAGGGCATCGTCAGGCTACGGACAGCCATTCTGCAAATGTTCCTCGAACGTCTCGGCGAAGTTGTGATAGCCAGACCCGTCACATTTGGCGCGGAAGAAGTAGTAGGGCGTCTCGGCGGGATAGGCGACCGCGTTCAAGGCGTCCATGCCGGGGTTGGAGATGGGAGCAGGCGGCAGCCCGGCATAGATGTAGGTATTGAAGGGCGAGTCGAATTGCAAATCAGCCGCGCTGAGCGGATTGGTCCACCAGGTGCCTTGAATGGCGTTGTAGCCAAGGGCGTATTGCACGGTGGGGTCGGCGTCGAGTTTCATGCCGATGCGCAGGCGATTGAGATATACAGAGGCAATCAGCGGGGCTTCCTCTGTCCGCACTGCCTCGCGCTGGACGATGGAAGCGAGTGTCACCGCCTCATAGACGGTGAGTCCCTGATTTTGCCAGGCAAGTTCCAGGTCGGGGGTGAGGCGCAGGGCAAAGTGACGGACGAGTTCGCGCACCAGTTCGTCGGCGGTCAGCGTGCGGGGGAAGATGTAGGAATCGGGGAAGAGAAAACCTTCGGCAGAGTGGGCGTCATCGAGGAAGTCGTAGCCGCGCGGCGGATTGGCAACAGCGTTGAAAAAATCCCCGGGCGCGATGGACAAGCCTGAGGTCGAGAGTGAAGCGGCAAGTTCTTCCATCCGCCAGCCAGGCAGGACCACAAAACGCACTTCCGCTGAAGTGGCATCCTGCAATTCGTGGGCGATTTCGATGGGAGACATCGCCGCGCTGAGTTTGTATTCGCCCGCCTGAATGGAAGTGTCGAGACCGCTGTAGATGAGATAGGCGCGGAAGGCATCGGCGTCGCGGATGAAACCCAGCGCTTCGAGGTTGTTGGCGATGGCGTTGACCGACTCGCCCGGCTGGATGGTGAAAGGCAATTCTGCGCCGTTCGCGTCGCGCGGACGGGTGAGCAGACCGTCGTACCAGAGCAATTGCGCGGAATATTGCACGCGCTGGGTAAGCGTGAGCCAGTCGGCAGGCTTGCCATAGATTCGTTCGGCTTGTGAGGGGATGGTAACGAAGGTAAGGAAAAGACAAACGCAGAGAAGAATGGCGGCAGTGATGAGGATGGGGATGAGTTTACGCATTACGATTGGAAATTGGTGATTGGAGATTGGTGATTAGCGGTTGGCTTCGAGATAGGATCGCAGAATCATCACCGCGGCAAGGGCATCGTGATGACCGCCGCGTTTTTTACGCGAGACTCCCATTTCGATGACGGTTTGACGTGCGTCTTGAGTGGAGAAAGATTCGTCGAACAATTCAACGGGGATGGAGGTTTGTTCGCGCAGGGCTTCGGCAAATTTTGCGGCGCGGCGCCCGGCGAGGTTGGGGTTTCCGTCTTCATCGAAGGACTGACCGACCACAATCAACCCTGCCTCGTTCTCGGCGGCAATGTCTGCCACACGCGCCGCATCCAGCAGGCGGGAAACATGCTGGAGAACGGTCAGGGGGGCGGCAAGAGTTCCGGTCGGGTCGCTGAGCGCAAGCCCAATCCGTTTTTCGCCGTGATCAACTGCGAGGATTCTCATAAAACCTTTTCACCGTGCACACGCGAAACATCTTTTCTCTTTCCTCTTTCTTTCTACTCACCACTTTCCTCTTTCATCTTTCATCCTCCCTCACCTCAATCCGAAACGGCACAATCGGCACCCAGCGCCACCACGAAGGCGTGAGCGTAAGTTTCGGCTCGCTTTGCACGGGCAGGGTACGGCTCAACAACGATTGCGCCTCCGAAACGCTCAAGCCCATCACCAGGCGGGTGACTTGGGCGGCGTCCACCTGCTGGACGATGTTGCGTTTGGCGCGGACCTTCCAGCGGACCGAGCCGTCCTCCTGCAAGCGCGGGACGGAGACGGAGTCAACGGTCACGGTTTCGGTGGCGGGGAAAAAGCCAGAGGGCAGGGAAGCGTTTAGGGCGAGCAGACCCAGTTCGGTCAAGTCGGAGGCGGAGGCGTAGCGCATCGAATATTCCGCCTGCAGAGTCAAGGTCAGTTGTGAGGCGGCAGTGCCCGGCGGCGGGTCGGAGGCTTCTGAAAGAATCCCGACCAGCGCAAAGGTCTGTTCGAAAGGCACGTCGCCCGGGGCAAGTTCATCGCGGAGTCTGGCGAGCGCATCCGCCTCCAGAGTCTTCAACAGGAGTTGCCGGGCGCGTTCGCGGTCGGCGTCCGTCGCCAGCGTGGAGGCGCGTTCCCGTCCGCCGCTGGTCGGTTCGGGGTTGGTGACCGACGCCAAAAGCCCCAGCCTGCCTTCCACAGCATTGATGACGCCGGCTTCGACGTTGCCAGCCGCGCCGCCTTGCACCGCTTCGATGCGCAGCGTAACGGTCTCGCCAACGCCGGCGTTCAACACGCCCAGTTCCGTCGTCACAAAACGCACATCGCCCGCCGTCACCACCGTGCCGATGGGAATGGTCAGCGCGTTTTGCGTCAGGTTGCGAAAGACCACCGCGCCCTTCGCCTTCGACTGCGGCACCGCGCCTTCGCCGGTCACCGTGACTTGCTGCGTCCCCTCGACGACAATGCGTTTCTCGCGCGCGGGGATGACGCCGGTGATAAATACCTTCGCCGCCGCAGGATCGGCGCTGACCGGGATTTCGACGCTCTGTGTTTGGACGACCGGCTTCAATTGGATTTGCGCGCGCGGCAGGAACAACGCGACCAGCGCCAGCACCGCCAGCACACCGATGGAGAACGAGACGATCCTCGTCACGGGATGCGCACGCCACGCTTCTTCCCGGATCTGAACCTGCTCCCGCTTCTCGCGCAGAGTCTTATCTGGCGCTCTTCTCTGCCACTCCCGGCGGGCGGGCTGGGACCACTGTCCCCGCTGCGCCTCCTTCGTAGATTTGAAGACCGGTATCCCCAGCGCCTCGGCTTCTGCCCGCACGCGCCGCCAGCGTGTGACCAGTCCTAACTGCGCTCCCAGCGCGGCGGCGTGCCGCTGTAACACCTTCAAGTCCACCTGCCGCAGAGTCACCTTCTCGAACTTGGGCAATATCAGCAAAATGCGTGGCGTTTTCGCCCACGACATGCGGTCGCGGATGGAGATGAGGTCATCGTGCGATTCGAGGGTGATGAGCGTGGTCTTCATGCGGAGAAAATTATACCCCCTGGGGTGTAGCGCAAGTCCATAGACTTGCGCTACTTGCACTACCACTTCCACACAGGCGGAGCGAGTTCGCGTCCCTTCCAGGTGGACTGTCCCAGCAGGGTGTACACGAGGGAACGAAACGCAATCAAAACAAAGAGACCAAAACTGACGGGATAGAAAAAGACCAGATACAGCGGCACACGAAAACGGTCATACGCCAACGCCCACATCGCAAGCGATTCGATGACCGCCAGACACGCCAGCGGATAGGGGTAGGAGTCCACCGGCAGGTTCACGGCATGAGCCGCAACGACGAAGGCGGGAGCGAGAAACGTAACCGCCATCCATGCCCAGGCAATCACAAACAGGGAAAGGCGGTAATCGAAAAAGGCAAAAATGTTTTTGGTAAAGCCATCCACCGCCTGCCAGAAGCCGCGATACATGCGGCAGGAAACGTGCCGCGTGCCGTCCATCAGCCGCCAGGTGAAGCCGTGCTGGATGATGCGGCGTCCCAGCATCACATCGTCCACAAGGTGATTGCGGACGGCTTCATAGCCGCCGATGGCTTCGAAGGCGGCGCGGCGGAAGAGCATGAACTGACCGATGGTGACAGACAGCCCTGCCCACCTCAGCCAGCGCGCCAGCGTGACAGGCAGGAAGGAAAAGACGCCAAAGCCGATGACGGGGATGATGAGTTTTTCGCCCCAAGTGACCGCCTCCTCGCGCGGGAAGGCGGTGATCAGGTCGGCGCGCTCGGCAAGGAGAGCCGAAACGCTGTCGCGCAGCATGTTCGGCGCATGACGGGTATCGGCGTCGGTAAAGAGCAGGAGTTCGCCCGTCGCCGCCTGCGCCAATTGGTGACACGCCCAATGCTTGCCCAGCCAGCCATCGGGAAGAGGACGCCCATCGAGTACACGGAGCCGCTCCGAGGCGGAGTCTGAAGCGCGGCGCAGAGATTGAACAAGGCGGTTGAGGATAAGGCGCGTCTCGTCTTCGGAGTGGTCGTCGAGGACGATGACCTCGTAGTCGGGATAATCCTGTTCCAGCAGGGAGCGGACGCAGGCTTCGATGTTGGCGGCTTCATTGCGCGCCGGAATGAGGACGGACACGCGCGGGAAGGCGCTGGCGCGCGGATACTGGTCGAAGCGGCGGATGGAAAAATAGTTGGAGAGCGCGGTCAACAGTCCCAGGGCGAGGAAGACGACGATGACCTGCGGTTGATTTTCGAAATAGCCGCTCACGCGCTCCTCCTGAAGACGTAGTGAGAGACCCAGTTCCGCCATTGCCAGGGACTGCCCAGGTCGCGGCGGTGAGTCCAAAAGATGACGGCGGTGTTGAGCAGGGCAAAGGCGCTCAGCCAGTCGGCGCCGAAGCGCAGGTACACAAAAACGGTCAGGGTAATCATCCCAGCCAGGGAGGCGTAGGCATGGACGGTTTGCAGGGTCAACACCGTCAGCGCGCCGACGGCAAAAGCGATGAACGCCCAAATCCCCGTGAGCGCCAGCCAGACGCCGCCTGTGGCTCCCAGCGCCTTGCCGCCGCGCCAGCCGAGGAAGGGCTGGGCGGCGTGACCGACGATGGGCGAAAGCCCCACCGGGATCAGCGACCAGTCCGAAAGTCCGGCGCGCTGCGCCAGATAGACCGGCGCAAAGCCTTTGAAGATTTCGAGCAGGATGGTCGCCAGTCCGATCTTCCAGCCGCCGGCAATCCAGACGTTGGTGCCGCCGGGGTTGCCGTCGCCCACCGTCCGAATGTCGCGCCTGAGGACGAATTTTCCGATCAGGAAAGCAAAGGGGATACTCCCGCAAAGAAAACCAAACAAAACCCAAAGAAGGATAGCGTTCATGGTTGGCTCCTTGTCAAGAAGATGCTCTGCTATCTATAACCAATTTTACGCCGATTGGACACGCCGCTTCGGGTCATGAAAAGAGCCATTCGGGCGAATGGCTCTTGGGATTGAAGGAAAGGGATTTTATTTCAGCCGTTCCTGGATGACCTTCGGCAGTTTCGACAACGCTTCTTTTTCCTGACCTTTGGGCAGGCTGCCCTGCGCGAGATGAGGACGCCCGCCTCCCTTTCCGCCGACGCCGGCGATGAGGTCGCCGGCTTTCAGCCCGCGCTTGACGAGGTCTTCGGTCACCGCCGCGATGACGGTGGAATCGGAGGCGAGCAATGCCGCGCCGTTTTGAGGAACTTTCTCGCGGAATTTATCGGCGAGCAGGCGCAGGGTGTCGGCGTCTGCGCCGGGGAAGTCCGCCGCCAGCACATGCACGTCTTTCACGGTTTGAAGGTTGGAAAGATGCAGGTTGAAAATGGACAGCGCCTGCTGGGCGCGCAGGTTGGCAAGTTCCTTTTTGAGTTCTGCCACCTCGCTTTGCACGCTTTCCACTTTCTGCGGCACTTCGTCCAGGCTGGACTTCAGGAGCGCGGCTGTCTGCTTCAAGGTCTTGAAACGCTTCGTGACCAACTCGTAGGCGCCGCGTCCGGTCACGGCTTCGATGCGGCGCACGTTTGCCGCCACCGAACTTTCGCTGACGATGAGGAACATGCCGATATCGGAGGTGCGTTCGAGGTGCGTGCCGCCGCACAGTTCATACGAATATTTGCTCTGCTCATCTTCGAGGATGGAAATCGTGCGGACGGTCTCGCCGTATTTTTCGCCGAAGAGCGCCATCGCGCCTTCCTGCTTTGCCGCCTCCAGCGATTTGACTTCCTTGCGGACGGGCATGTCGGCGGCAATCGCCTCGTTGACCATCCGCTCGATGCGCTCGAGTTGTTCGGCAGTCAACGCTTCGGGATGGTTGAAGTCGAAGCGCAGGCGGTCCGGCGCGACGAGCGAACCCGCCTGCTTTGCCTGGTCGCTCAAAACGGCGTGCAGCGCCTTGTGCAGGAGGTGGGTGGCGGTGTGGTTGCGCATGATGTCGTGGCGGCGCACCATGTCCACTTCGGCGATGCACTTGTCGCCGACTTTGGGCTGCCCAGCGATGACCGTGCCGATGTGGACGATGACTCCCGCCGAGGCGCGGCGCATGCCGGTCACTTCGATTTCCCATCCCCCCTCGTCCCTTCGGGACACTCCCCCCAAATTCTCCGAATTTTTGGGGAGACGGAGGGGGGCGGAGCGAATGTAGCCGGTGTCGTCCACCTGACCGCCCGACTCGATGTAGAAACCGGTCTTGGGCAGGATGACCTCCACCTGGTCATCGAGCGAGGCGGATTCGACCCGCTGACCGTTGACCACCAGCGCCAGCACCTCCCCTTCGACGCGCGGGCTGGTGTAGGGGTCGTATTCGACGCCGCCCGCGCCGAGTTTCCCTTTGGCTTGCAGGTCTTGGAGGATACCGGCAAAGAATTCGGCATCTTCACCGCCGAGCTTGCCCATGGCTTTGCCGCCGCCGGAAGCGAGGGCGTGTTCCTCTTTGGCGGCGTTGAAGCCCTTCTCGTCCACGTCCAGTCCCTGCTCGCGAGCGATGTCGCGGGAGATTTCGAAGGGAAGCCCGTAGGTGGCGTAGAGGTCGAAGGCTTGGCGTCCGTCGAGGACGGTCTGGTTGGAGGCGCGGAGGTTCGAGAGGAGATTCTCCAGATGGGCAGTGCCAGCCTCCACGGTCCGCGCGAAGCGGATTTCTTCCCGCGTGAGGTGATCGAGGATGGCGGGCTGTGCCTTGCGGAGTTCGGGGTAGAAGTCGCCGTATTGGTCAATCACCGCCTGCGCCACTTTGGCAAGGAAGGGTTCGTTCAAGCCGATTTTGGTGCCAAAGCGCGCCGCGCGGCGGATGATCATGCGGGTGACGTAGTTTCTGCCGGCGTTGCCGGGGACGACGCCATCGGCGATGAGGAAGGCGGCGGCGCGGGCGTGGTCGGCAATGACGCGGTAGGGGGTGAAGTCGGCGTACATTTGCGCTTCGCTGTGACCGGTGAGCGAGCGCAGGACGGCAAGCGAGCCGGCGAAGAGGTCGGTTTTGTAGTTCGAGTCCACGCCCTGTAACACGGCAACGATGCGCTCGAAGCCCATGCCGGTGTCCACGTGTTTGGCGGGGAGCGGTTCGAGGCGCCCGTCTTCAAATTGGTTGTATTGAATGAAAACGTTGTTCCACAGTTCGAGGAAGCGCGTACATTCGCCGTTCACGCCGCAGCGATGCGGCTTGCCGCGCAGGTTATCGCGTTCTTCGCCGAGGTCAATGTGGATTTCGGAACAGGGACCGCAGGGACCCGTCTCCGCCATCTGCCAGAAGTTTTCCTTGCGCCCAAAGAAGAGGACATGCGAGGGATCGAAGCCGGGCTGCGCCTTCCAAACTTCTGCGGCTTCGTCGTCGCGCGGGATGCTGCCTTTGTCGTCTTCGAAGCAGGTGGCGTAGAGTTTATCTTTGGGGAGACCCCAGACTTCAGTAAGCAGTTCCCACGACCAGGCGATGGCTTCCTTTTTGTAGTAGTCGCCAAAGGACCAGTTGCCGAGCATTTCGAAGAAGGTGTGATGGGTGTCGTCGCGCCCCACGTCTTCCAGGTCATTGTGCTTGCCGGCGACGCGCATACATTTTTGCGAGTCCACGGCACGGGTGTAGGGTTTTTTGTCGGTGCCGAGGAAAACGTCCTTGAACTGGACCATGCCCGAGTTTGTGAAGAGCAGCGTCGCATCCCCGCCGGGGACAAGCGACATGGACGGCACGGCGGTGTGTCCGCGCTCGACGAAGAAGTTGATGAAATCCTGGCGAATCTGGTTGCCTGAAAGTTTTTTGGTCATGCGGTCTCCAAATGTTGAGATGACGGGCGAATTATATCAAGGTGGAAAGTAGAAAGTGGAAGTTTGTGAAAGAAAAAAATCCCGAACCTGCGGAGATTCGGGACTGGGAGGGTGTCGTTTTCGATATGCCGTCACACGCTCATAGAACAGTCCCGATCTGGGCTGCGCTAGCCGATGCGGCGGCGGCTTGGAAAATCATCTGCCTGAACATGGAGCGCATTATACCACCGCTGGAACCAGCCGCAGCGGATTTTTCGTCTATGTTCATGCTATACTGATACCATCGAGACGGTGAAGAACGTCACCAGAAAAGGATGTGGAGTATGTCAAAGTTCCTTACCCTCGGCGTCATCGTTCTGATTTTTGCGGCTCTCCTGTATGCCTGCAACCTCGGCGGCGCGCCCGAAACCCAGCAAGCCGTCTTTTCAGGAGGAGATGGAGCGGCGTTGACGTTGAACGTCCAGGCGCAAAGCGGGACGTTCAACACCGTTGGGCAGACGATTGTCTTTCGCTATACCGTGACCAACGCCGGCAACACGGCTCTTAGCGGACCTGTGACCGTGACCGACACAAAAGTCGCCGCTGTCTCCTGCCCGGCGGTCAACACCGTCGGCAACCTGAACGATTCTTTCGACCCAACCGAAAGCCTGGACTGCGCCGGGTCGTATCAAATCACCCAAGCCGACCTGAACGCCGGTTCAGTGACCAGTACCGCTACCGCCAGCGCCGGGGGGATTACGTCCAATACTGTCACCACCAACGTGCCGATGACGCTTGCCCGCGTCCTCGCCCTGACCGTTACCGCCAGCCCGACAAGTTACAGTAACGCCGTTTCCTCCATCACGCTCGCCTACACGATTCAAAACACCGGCGCGACCGCGCTGGGACCCGCCCAGTTCACCCTGCGCGAGAGCCGCATAGGAACAATCAACTGCGGCGGGGCGGATACGACGCTCGCGGCAGGCGCATCGTTTTCCTGCACGAGCGTGTACAACATCCAAGACAGTGACCGCGCGCTCACACAACTCACCTTCACCTTCGAAGCCTCGGGCGGCGGAGCAACCACGAATCAACCGTTCAGCGTGACCGTCACCAACACCACCGTATCGAGCGGAACGCCCCCCTCCGGCTTGACCAAGGGCGCCACCATCCAACACGACGTGCAACCCGGCGAATGGATGCTTCAAATCGCCCGCTGTTACGGCGCCGACTTCAACGCCCTGCGCAATGCCAACCCGCAGGTGAAAGACCCCGCCAAAATCTGGCCCGTGGATGTCCTGACCGTTCCGAACATCGGCAGCAACGGCAAAATCTATGGTCCGCCGTGCGTTATTTTCATCACCGCCCAGGCAGGCGACACATGGGAGAGCATCGCTCAGCGCTACAACGCCCGCGTGGACGTGTTGAAAGAGGCGAATCAAACCATCTCCACCGTCACAGGCGGCGACAGGATTCGCGTGCCGATCAACTCGGCAGACGGCAATCCCGTCAGCGGCGGGTCGGAGCCGATTCCGCTCAGCCTGACCGCCGGCTCCAAAGTCACCCTCTCCGGCACCATCACCCCATCCAAGGGCAAAGAGCGCTACGTCTTCACCGCCGCACAGGGACAGACCCTCAGCGCCGTCCTCACCGCGCCCGACGGCGGGCTGGAACTGGCGGTGACACAAGTCGGCGGGAACATCGTCCTGAAGCCTCAAAACAACACGCTGACATGGAGCGGAAGCCTGCCCGCCAACGGCAGTTATTACGTGGACGTGGTCAACGTTTCTGCCGCCGACCGCCGCTACACGCTCGAACTCGCTCTTGCCGCGCCGGTATCTGCCACTGAACGAGCGGCAGATATTTACCCCGGCAGCGCAGACTCCAACCCCTCGTATTTGGCGGTGTTCAACAACGTCCTATATTTCAACGCGGTGAGCAACGACAACGCCGGCGCGGAACTATGGAAGTACGACGCCGCCGCCAACTCTGCCAGCCGTGTGGCGGATATTTTCCCCGGCGCCGAAGGCTCGAATCCAGCCTTCCTGGCAGACTACAACGGCGCGTTGTATTTCAGCGCCAACGGCAACGACGGCGCCGGCGTGGAACTTTGGCGCTTCAACGGCAGTAATGTGGGACGCCTGACCGACATCAATCCCGCCGGGGGGAACGCCAATCCCGCCTACATGACCGTTTATAACGGCTTCCTCTACTTCAGCGCCAACGACGGCGTGAACGGCACGGAACTCTGGAAGACGGACGGCGTTACCACCACCCGTGTCGCCGATATTTATCCCGGCGCGGGCGATTCAAACCCCTCGCACCTGGCGGAATACAAAGGCGCGTTGTATTTCAGCGCCGTCAGCAACGATACCTTCGGCACAGAACTGTGGAAGTACGACGGCACGAATCCCCCCGTCCGCGTGACCGACATCAACGCCGGTGTGGGCAACGCCAACCCTGCCTACCTGCAGGTCTGGAACGATGTCCTTTACTTCAGCGCCAACGACGGCGTGAACGGCACGGAACTCTGGAAATACGACGGAACCAACGCCGCTCTCGCCTCCAACATCAACCCCGGCGCAGGCGATTCGGCGCCTTCGCATCTGGCAGTCTTCAACGGCGTGTTGTACTTCAGCGCCAACGGCGGCGACGGCAAAGGCTTCGAACTGTGGAGGTTCAACGGCACCAGCGCCAGCCTCGCAGCGGATGTGAACCCGTCGGGCGATTCGTTTCCCTCGTATCTGACGTCGTACAACAACCGGCTGTACTTCAGCGCCAACGGAGGCGACGGCGCCGGCAAGGAGTTGTGGCGGTTTAATGCGCCGTAGGGCAAATGTCACACATTGGGAAGATGCACGCGCGTCTTCCCGATGTTTTTTTAGCAGCTCACCTTACGCAGTTTTCCCGTAGCGCGACATTTATGTCGCCCGCAAACACGAGATAAATCTCGCGCCACCGCGTAAGGTGAGTTAGCAGGTTAACCACCCCCTCCCTTGACTGTTCGTTCGATGATACGCCTCACGCCAGATGCGGCTCGACGCTTTCTTCCACCACGCGATAGACGATGTCGTGTTCGCGCACCGGGGCGATGACCTTGATTGCCGCGTCGTCGCCCGGTTTGACCCATACCGCCGGGCGATGCTCGATTTCGATGGAGTTGACGCGCTGCACGAAATCGGTGGTGTGACCGCGAATGTGGATTTTGTCGCCGAGTTTGAGCGGTTCTTTCAATTGCAGTACCGCCACGCACAGGTGACTGTAAAAATGCGTGACTCTTCCGATTTCCACTTCCATAAGGCTACTCCTTTCGCGGTCCCTTCACGATGAGGACCGAACACTTCGAATAGTGGACGAGTTTGCGCGAGACGCTTCCCATCCACCAGCCCTTGAATTGACTCAAGCCGCGCGATCCCGCCACGATGAGGTCGGGATGATGCTGGTCGGCGTAGTTGAGGATCTCGGTCGCCGCGTCGCCGCGCAACAGCACAGAGGTGGGAGTCAGCCCGTGACGCTGGAGCAGGCTCGAGGTCCGTTTGAGAAGCGCCTGACCGGCTTTCGACTCCCGTTCCTCGATGGCTTGTTCCTCTTCTTCCGTCAAGCGGGCATAGACCGTCTGCCAGCCGCCGTAATACGGCTCCATCATGATCGGGCGCGTGAGGGGCGGCAGGACGTGAAGAATTCGCAAATCCACCTCGCCAGGGAAGGGGAATTTGCCGAGGTAGCGAGCCGCCCGCTGACCATGCTCCGAGCCGTCGGTGACGAGCAGGACACGCCGCAAACCGCGATAGGGCGCGCGGACAACCAGCACCGGGCAACAGGCATATTCGACCACCTGCTGCGCCACACCGCCCAGCAGGATGCCGGCGGTGGCGCGTAAGCCCTTTGCCCCCAGAATGATGAGGTCGGGCGGTTTTGCCTGCGCCTTTTCGAGGATGGTCTCTGCGGCGGGACCCAGTTTCAATTCGGTCTCGACGTGAAAATGGCGCTCGGTGAGCTGTTCTTTGGTGCGCGCCAGCGACCGCTCGAAGTCGGGGATGAGCGGAACCTGCCCGGAGTTGAACGCATGGATGACGGCTATGCGGCTGTTGGGGGGAAGGGGAAGGTCCTTGAGCAGTTCCACCGCCGCCTGGGCGTGCTGGGAACCGTCGTCGGCAAAAAGGATGTTCAGTCGTTTCTTTGGAGACATGCGCACCTCCTTTCAGCAGACGAACATCTTTTTTATACTGTAGCATAAATTGGGACGGATTTCTACTCCCGATGATTACCCACATCTTTAGCGCGGTTCGAGTCGGTAAACTGAAGTCATGCTTCAATTCAACCGACACATTGTGCCAGTCCGAAGGACTTCCATGCACTGAGCAGGGGCTTCAGCCCCGCTCACTCACTCACCTGCCGCCACCCAAGTGTGAATAATGGGAGTGTCTAAAAGGCTGGGCTAAAGAAATTTCACCACAGAGAACACGGAGCCTACGGAGATTTTTCAAAGAGATTTTCTCCGTGATTTTTGTGCGCTCCGTGGTTAAATCTTTTGCACGCCCGCGAGATTAGGCACTCCCTGAATAATCACCAATCTACTCATCTTGACACCCGTGCTATACTTTTTATAGACAACCAAATACCAGTAAGGAGAGATTTATGGACGCCATCTACCAACTCGGCATCCGCTTCATTCAGGCATTGCAGACCTTCAGCCCCGCCCTCGACGGTGTCATGAACGGCTTCACCTTCCTTGGGCGCATCGAGTTCTATCTCCTGCTCATTCCCTTTCTCTACTGGGCGGTGGATCGCCGTCTTGGCGTCCGCGCCCTGCTTCTGCTCATCTACACCGACCTCCTTTCCTCCTCCTTCAAACTGCTCTTTCATCAGCCGCGCCCCTACTGGCTGGGCGGCGTCAAAGCCCTGAGCGCCGAGACCTCCTACGGCATCCCCTCCTCCCACGCCAGTAACTCTCTCGCCGTCGGCGGCTACATCATCAGCCATGTCCGGCAAAACTGGGCGCGCTGGCTCATTGGCATCGTCGTCTTCTTCATCGCCTTCTCGCGCATGTACCTGGGCGTACACTTCCCGCAGGACGTGCTCTTCGGCTGGCTCATCGGCTTTGCCATGCTCTGGGCGTTCGCCCGCTGGGCAAAACCCGTCCGCGACTGGCTGGACAGCATGACCCTCTCCGCCCAAATCGGCATGGGCTTCCTCTGCTCCCTGCTCATGGTGGTCACAGGCTTCGTCATCCGCGCCATCATCGCAGGGACAGCCGATCCCGTTGACTGGAGCGGTTACGCCGCCGAAGCCCGCAACATCAACCAGTTCCTCACCCTCGGAGGCGCAGTCTTCGGCACATACGCCGGCTACGCCCTCATGCGCCAGCACGCGCGCTTCTCCGCCCAGGGACCCTGGGGCAAACGCATCGTCCGCTACCTCATCGGCATCTTCGGCTTGCTCGTCCTCTACTTCGGTCTCGACATCGCCTTCGCCGCCCTCGCCCCCGACGCCTCGACGCTCGGCTACCTCCTGCGCTACATCCGCTACGGTCTCGCCACCTTCTGGGCAACCTTCCTCGCCCCTTGGGTCTTCCTCAAAATCAAACTAACGGAAGCCGAAGCCTAACGCTTTCCAACGTCGAACCCGCAAGGCGGGGAAATATTCGGGACTTTGGTCTTGTCTAAACGCAATGGACAAGACCAAACTTTATTTCCACGCGACCTTTCTCCTCGCCCTGCTCCTCTCCGCCTGCGGGACATCCGCCGCCTCGCCCTCCGCGCCGACGGCTGATCCGCCTCCCACAGCCTTTGCTTCCCCTCTGCCTCTTCCCACCGAAACCGCCGCTCCGACCTTCACACCCATCCCCACCCCCACGCCGACCCCGCATCCGCTGGAAATCGAAGCGATGCGCGCCCGCTCCTACCCCGGCAGTGACATCGTCATCGAGCGCGAACTCGACCCCGGCATAAACTATCGGCGCTACTACGTCTCCTATCTCTCCGAAGGATTGAAAATCTACGCCCTCATGACCGTTCCCAACGGTGAAAAGCCTGCCACTGGCTGGCCCGTCATCGTGTTCAACCACGGCTACATTCCCCCGGACGTGTACCGTACCACCGAACGCTACATCGCCTACGTGGACCTCATCGCCCGCAGCGGCTACATCGTCTTCCGCTCCGACTATCGCGGGCACGACCAGTCCGAAGGTCAGGCACGAGGCGCCTACAGCAACCCCGACTACACCATAGACGTGCTCAACGCCGTCGCCTCCGTCAAGCGTTATCCCGACGCCGACCCGAACCGCATCGGCATGTGGGGACATTCCATGGGCGGCTACATCACCCTGCGTTCGATGGTCATCTCCCCCGACATCAAAGCCGGCGTCATCTGGGCGGGCGTCGTCGCCTCCTACCCCGACCTGCTCTACAACTGGCGCCGTGGACCCGCCGCCTCCCCCGATTCCATGCCGCGCCCCGGCTCCTGGCGCACCACCTTTGTAGAGCAATACGGCTCGCCCGAAGAAAATCCCAACTTCTGGAATGCCATCTCCGCTAACTCCTATTTGAGCGAAATCTCCGGTCCCATCCAACTGCATCACGGCACCGCCGATACCGACGTGCCGGTTGCTTTTTCCGAAACCCTCTTTTATCAAATGCTCGCCGCCGGGCAATACGTGGAACTCTACACCTACGAGGGCGACAATCACAACATCTCGAACTCCTTCAGCACCGCCATGCAAAGGACTATCGAATTCTTCGACCGGTATGTAAAATAACGTGAGTTCGGGATAAGAGATTTACCTGCCTGGTTTACAGAGAAAGGCTTTCTGATCCGCTAATCTGCGCCAATCTTCGCGAATTTTGAACGGATTAGTGCAGATTAGCGTGGATTAGCGGAATAAAAATCAGGTACGAAACCCGCCGTCTGTTCGGGGCGTAACGCTGCCATTCTCCAAAAGCCTTATCCCGAATTGACGTTAAAATAAAGGGATGACCACCCGCCTCTACCTCGTCCGCCATGGCGCAACGCCGCTCTCCGCCGAAGACCGCTTCTCCGGCGCCGCCAACGTTCACCTCTCCGACGAGGGACGCCTGCAAGTGCAATATCTCGCACAGCGCCTCGCCGACGATGACATCCATGCCATCTATGCCAGCCCATTGGATAGGACAATGGAGACCGCCGCCATCCTCGCCAAACCGCACGGACTCACTCCCATCCCGCGCGACGGACTGCGCGAAATCAGCCACGGTCATTGGGAGGGACTCTCCCGCCGCGAAGTGGAAGAACGCTACCCCGACGAATACCAAGCCTGGGAAACAGACCCTTTCACCTTTGCCCCCGCCGAAGGCGAATCCGGCGTCAGCGTGCTGGCGCGCGCTCTGCCGGTCATCCGCGAGATTGTCGTCAACCACAAAGACGGGAATGTCCTCGTCGTTTCACACAAAGCCACCATCCGCCTGCTCATCAGCAGTTTGCTCGGCTTCGATGTGCGCGGCTACCGCGACCGTCTCGACCAAGCGCCCGCCTGCCTCAACATCCTCGACTTCAAAGACCCAGCCCGCGCCCGCCTGATGCTCTTCAACGACATCTCCCACTACGCCGACCAGCCCAACCGTCCGCGCCAACACCTCTCCCCCTGGTGGGATGTTTCCTCTGCGCCCTAAAGCCCTTTGAGCGTAACGTGTAAGTATATAAAAACGCCTGCCGCATCACTCGGCAGGCGTCATCACGTCTTCCACTTTCTTCTTGGGGTAGGGCCAAATCTCGCCCTTCACCCCCTTTGCCAGATAAAAATCCCCTGCCCGCACCGTCTCCGCCCCCTCCAGCGAGACCACCGTCACCAGGCGGTCGGGATCGCCGTTCGTCAAGTCGGTGAGGGGAACCAGCAGAGTAATCGCGCTCTTGATACAATACCCCGGGCGCGTAATCTTGTAACTCGCTTCGAAAATATGGGGGTCAATGGGCCAGTAATCGTTGGGTGTATCCACTTCGCTGACGAGAAAATATCCCGGCTTGGCAGTCAGCACGGCGCCCCAGCGGGTTTTCACCTCGAGCGTTTGCGGGTCGCCCGGTTCCGGCAAAAAAGGAATCACACGCCGTTCCACCTTGCTGCGATAAGGCTTGAAATTCAGCGACTCCAACACCGGATCGTCGGAAGTGACAACAAGCGGTTCGCTCATAAATCTTCAAATTCATTCTATCACAACAAAAAGCCAGAGTCATTGCAACATCACTGGTAATTACCAATAACCTGATTCGCAGGGCTAAAGCCGCCTGCTCAGTTCATGGAAGCCCTATGGGCTGGCGCTTCAAGTCGGATTTACACTTGCACGTGGCGCAAGTGCAGGTGTTCGGCTTTCACGCCCTGAGGTGGAGATTTATCTTCCACCGAATCCCACTGCGCCAAAGGGATCGCCGGCACATCACACGAAGCAGTTTTGATTTACAATCCGTACCATATGAATCCGCTCGTCATTGTCATCGGTCCCAGCGGCGCGGGCAAGACCACACTCGTGCAGGCGCTTGCCCGAACCGGGCGCTTCCAGACCGCCCTCGAACAGCACGCCGAACGTCCCTTTCAGGCGCTGGCAAAGGAAGACAACCGTTACTTCTTTGCCAACCAGATGGACTACCTCCTCCTGCGCGCCGAGCAGGAGCGCGAACTGCGCGCCGCCTCCCAAACGGGACTGATGGACGGCGGACTCGACCTCGACTTTCACGGCTTCACCCGCCTCTTCCTGCACCGGCGCCTGCTCAGCCGCCCCGAATTTGATCTGTGCCGGCGCTTCTACACCCTCGCCCGCGCCTGCCTGCCGCCCCCAAATCTCATCGTCCGCTTGAGAACGGATGAGGGAACAGTGGCAGGCAGAATGTCCAGAAGGAAGCGCATCAACCTCGCCCGCGCCGAAGATACCGCCCTGTTCGAGTCCTTTCTGGATGAATGGCTCGCCGGCGTCCCCTCCGACCAAATCCTCGAATTGGATGTCACACACGAAACTTTGGACTACAATCAAAGCGTACAGGCAGTCCTTGAACGACTCGCCCAATTCAGAGGAGAAACCAATGTACACCACTGACCAATACGAGGGCATCCTCGCAGAGACGGTTACCCTGCCCGGCGCAAACGGCGAATGGATCAACGCCTTCTTCGCCCGCCCGCTCGGCAAAGGTCCTTTCCCCGGGCTGGTGCTGGCACACCACATGCCCGGCTGGGACGAATGGTACCGCGAGACGACCTTCAAGTTTGCGCTTCACGGCTACGCAACCATTACGCCCAATCTGTATTTCCGCGCCGGGCATGGCACGCCCGAAGATGTCGCCGCCAAAGTCCGCGCGGAGGGCGGCGTGCCAGATGACCAGGCAGTGGGCGATCTGGCTGGTGCGATGAAATATCTGCGCCCGCTCCCCTATATCAACGGCAAGGTGGGAATTTTTGGAACCTGTTCCGGCGGCAGACATGCCTACCTCGCTGCCTGCCGCGTGCCGGGCTTCGATGCCATCGTGGACTGCTGGGGCGGGAACGTGGTCATGCCGCCCGAAGCGTTGAACGAGAAACGACCCGTCGCACCGATTGATTACACCAAAGACCTCTCCTGCCCCATTCTTGGCTTGTTCGGCAACGACGATACCAGCCCCAGCCCGGAGCAGGTGGATCAGCACGAAGCCGAATTGAAGAAGTATGGCAAAGACTACGAATTTCACCGCTACGATGGCGCCGGTCACGGATTCTTCTACTACATCTACAAAGCCTACCGCCAGGAACAGGCAATGGACGGATGGAAGAAAGTTTTTGCGTTTCTAAAGAAACACCTAACGACATGATGCTTCCTATCAAAGCAAATCAAATGACCGGCGGGAAATATGCAGAGGAGGTCAATATGAATAAATCCCATTTACTCTGGGTGGACTTGACGCGCATTATCGCAGTATTCCTTGTCACGCTGACGCACAGCGCATTGCCGGTTGTCTATAGTTTCGGCAACCTGCCCACCGCAAACTGGATGATAGGCAACATCTACAACTCGCTCACGAGGGCTGCCGTACCGCTTTTTTTCATGCTTTCGGGTTTTCTGTTACTGCAAGAGACGGAGACGCTGAGAGAGCACCTGTCGAAGAGAATTCCGCGACTGTTGATCCCGCTGGTTTTCTGGTCATTGTTCTACGTTTTTTGGAACACCCACTACGAAAAAACCACCACGTTGTCACTTTTTGTGGTCTATCAAGCGTTCTTCACACCCGCCTGTTATCACCTGTGGTTCCTGTTCGCGCTGTTGGGAAACTACCTTTTCATTCCCATCCTAAGAGTACTTCTTAATGCCTTGTCCAAAACACTTCGTTACTATTACCTGATGCTTTGGTTTTTGGCTGTTTCGTTTTTTCCAATCATTGAGGAGACAACAGGTATAGCCACCACCATAGACCTGGCGATGGTTTCGGGATACGTCGGCTACCTGGTTCTCGGATATATGCTCGGCAACTTTCAAATCACCGGGCGATATGTGATGTATTCGATGTTTGTGATCATCGCATCTCTGGTTACAACGGTTTTTGGCGCCTACTTTCTGTCCGCCAGCCAGGGAAGACTTATACGCTATTTCTATTATTATCTCAGCCCCAATGTGATCATCCTTTCCCTCGCGTCCTTTATTTTCATCAAGGGCATCGCGGAAAGGACAGCGTTTTTACAGCATGGAGTCGCTGAAACGATGTTGAAAGCCCTCGGATCCGCGACGTTTGGGATATACCTCATTCACCCGGTCTTTCTGCGCCTCCTGCAGGAGGGGATGTTCGGGTTTCATCTGAGTGGATTGAATGAAAACCCGGCGTACAGCATCCTCGCAACGGCGGTAATGGCATTTTCGCTTTCGTTTGTTGCAACGTATGCTTTGTTGAAACTTCCGCTTATACGGCGGCTGGTCCTATAGATCGTCCAAAGGAGTTGACATGTGCACCATGATCGTCGAAAAAGTGAAAATCGAAGGCAGCGGCAAAGGGACGGGCGGCTGGTTCAAGTTGGAAGGCGCCAACGTCTCCTACGACCATCCCTTCGACGCCCCCTACGAACATGCCCTCAACATTGACTTCGTCAACGAATCGCTCGGACCCTCCGCCCGCGTCGCCGTTGAACTCAGCGAAAGCGCCGCACGCGCCCTCGTCCAAACCATCCTGAATGTCCTCGAGCAGGCGGAGGCAGGCGGTCACCTTGCGCGCCGCTGAAACCTCCCCACAAGGAGAAACCATGCCCACAAAAACCATCATCGAAATGGACGCCAAGCCCGGTCAACGGAACAAACTGCTCAAAGCCCTGGCAGAACTGCACGAACAACGACGGAACGCGCCTGGCTTTCTGGGCTTCAGCCGCTACGAAGTCATTGACGACGCCGACAAAATCATCGAAATCACCGAATGGGAGAACGCCGAAGCGCGGCAGGTGTGGCTCGAACAAACCATGCCCTCCGGCATATTCCAGCGGCTGATTCAAATCCTCAAACAGCCCTTCAAAGCCGTCACCGTCCGCCAAATTGAATGACATGCGACTCGCACGGGAACACCTCGCCGCCCTCCTGACCGCTCTCCTGTTCCTCACAGGATGCGGCACACCTGCCGCCTCTCCCGCCCCGGTAACTGCGCCTCCCCCCACACCAGCCGCCACCCCGACGCCTGCTCCGCGCCCCACCTTGCCCGGCGACAAGATTGACGTGGGCGGCTACCGCCTCTACCTCGACTGCAAAGGCGAAGGAAGCCCGGCGGTCATCCTCGAAGCCGGACTCGAAGGCGATGCGACCACCTGGAAGGATGTCCATCCTCAAGGTGCGCAATTCACCCGCGTCTGCCGCTATGACCGCGCTGGGCTCGCCCACAGCGACTACGGTCCCACCCCGCGCGACGCCGAACGAACCGCCCAAGACCTGCACACCCTCCTCACTCTCGCAAACATCCCTCCGCCCTACATCCTCGTCGGACACTCCTTCGGCGGTCTGCTCATCCGCCGCTACCAGCACGACTTCCCCGAAGAAGTAACCGGCATGATCTTCGTGGACGCTGTCCATGAAGACTGGTGGGAGCAAGCCCTCGCCCTTCTCCCGCCCGCCTCTGCCGACGAACCTGCCCGTCTCGCCTCCTTCCGTCTCTACCTCACCGCAGGCTGGCGCGACCCCGCCAACAACTTCGAAGCAATGGACATCCCTGCCGTCGTCGCACAGGTCCGCGAAACGAACGGACTTGGCGCTCTGCCCGTCACCGTCCTCACCGCGGAGAACTTCACCGTCCTCAACCCCGGTCTGCCGCCCGATTTGGAACAAGCCCTTGCCAATCTATTCAGGGAACAGCAGGCACGCCTCGCTGCGCTTTCGACGAATGGCAGACAGACTATCGTGCCGGAGACGGGACACAACATCCCCCGGCAGAATCCAGCCGTCGTCGTGGAGGCGATCCGCGCCATGATTGAGGGACAGTAAAAGGCGCGGGGACGGCATCCAAAATGTGATTTAATATCCTTACAGGTATCTCATGAGCGATACGACCATTATCATTATCAGTGTCCTTGCCTTCTTTCTCATCCTGTTCGGCGGGACGGCGTGGTTGTTCTTCGTCTATTTCCCCAACAAGACGCTCTCCATTGCAAAGGAACTTGCGGCAACAGTCAAGAACACCTTCGGGCTGACGCCGCAAGTAACCATCAACCAGAAAATCATTTACAAACGCACCAATGAGATTCTCCAACTGGCGATGATCGAACAGGATTTCGACGTGGACTACGAAACCAGCGACACCCTGCTGGGAAGCGTCAAACGCATCCACCTGCGCGGCGCGTATCGCGCCAAAATCGGCTTCGATCTGCAAAAAGGCTTCAACATCGAAGTTCACCGCGGCAGTTTCTTCCAGCCGGGGCAAATCATCCTGCAACTGCCGCGCGCCGAAATCCTCTCGGTGGAGCCGCTGGAGGTCGAAAAAAACGTTACCTCCGGGCTCATCAACTGGGTGACCAAAAAGGACATCGAAGCCGCTATGCAGGAACTCGCCGCCCTCGCCCAGGATAAAGCCTCCAAACTCGACATGCTCGCAGACGCCGAAAAGCGCATCGAAAACCGCCTGAACGAGGCGATCCTGCCAAAGTTGTTGAACACACGCTTCATCCCACAGGTCAGGTTTATGGAGATGAAATCCGCCTCCATATCCGACGCTCCATTGCCCCGGCTTCCATCTGCTCAAATCTAACGTACAACAACCAAATCCGAAAAACTCATGCACATCGAACTAAACGCCGTCATCACCTGCCCGCAATGCGGCTTTGCCAAAGCCGAGCAAATGCATCCCGACACCTGAGTGATCGTCTATCGGTGCGCCGGCTGCGGCGCCATCCTGCGCCCCAAAGCGGGAGACTGCTGTGTATTTTGCTCCTACGCAGATACGCACTGTCCATCCAAACAAAGGGAAAAATTGAACAATTGATGTAGAAATATGAAATATCGAAAAATATTCCCGTCAATTTTTATCCCCCTGTTGACAATATTGTTAGTATTGGGATGTGAAGAAACAACAAGCCGCACACCAGACGGGACATCAACAATCATCTCTTCCCCAACGCCTCTATCCCAGCCCTTCCCCAATAAAATTTCAACACCAACACCCACCGTCCTCACTTCCATAACCCCGGTGGTGACAGCGCCGTATATTGAATTCGGCAGTTGGTCCCCTGATAGTCAATGGATCGCCTATTGGGTATCTTCACAAGAAGATGTCGAAAAATCCTCCAACGCGATGCCTGGCGGGACCTTGAACTTCATGAATGTAAAAACCGGCGATGTGTGTGCCGTCCCTCAATTTGTTACACCGGACAATCAAAGTGCAAAGATTTTCTGGTCTGACGAAATAGAAGTTATTATTGCAATCTCCGAAGAAGCCTTTGCGGGAAGACCATGTCAAACAGCAGTTTACCGAAAGCTGGAAAAGTTCATACAGGAAGAAATGCCCATTGATCTCGCATTCTCGCCAGACGGACAATACCGAGTCCACACGTTACATAAGTCCAACCAACACGGCATACTCACTTTCGAAACGACAATTACGCTCAGCGACAGTGCCACGCCCTTGCTACATACAACCTGGCGGATCGATGAGAGATTGGGAGAATTTGGTCTCGGCGGTGAGTGGATCAGCCGGGAGCAGTTTCTCCTGTACGAAACTTTGGATCAAGGACCCTTGATTCTCGACACCGAACATGGAGTTATCCCTCTTTTGACTGAATTGATGAGTTTTAACGAAATTCCTTCTATCTTGGGACCTGAGGAATACGGGATGCGGGCAATTCCATTTCCCGGCGTAGAAAGAGATACATTTCACATCCTCGTACAAGGTGTTGGTACGGAATCCAATTTCCCAACGTTAAGGCTGTACCACGCAGAAAATGGACAGGTCGAAATACTTCCATTTCGCCATGCGTGGCGGAAACCGTTTTCTCCAGATGGTCAATGGCTACTAATGGACGAACGTCCCGATATTGGCGGCTATCAAAGTTATACGATTTGGATTCGCCGCACAGAAGAAATGAGCGATGAATGGCAAATGATCGCATCCGATGTAGATTGGGCATTATGGACAGAGCACTGGGACGAGATGGCATTCACCAGCAACGGACAAATAACTTGGCAAACTTTTCCTGATGCAAATATCATCGGGGAATGGGACACGAAACCATTCTCCGCTAACCCCGTGGCATGGTCGCCAAATCATCGCATTCTTGTTGCAACAGGTAACATACCAGGCTTTGGAGAATATGGAATGTTCTTACTGGAACGATGAAGGACGTAATAATTCTTCTCTTCACTTCGTCCATCCGCACATGAACCAACTCAGAACGGTCTCCCAAATCATCCAGCCTCAAACCGCCATCGAAGGTGCGGGCGTGCGCCTGCTCCGCTCCATCGCGCCGCGCGCCAGCAACCTGTTCGACCCCTTCCTGCTCTTCGACCACTTCGCCTTCAACGACCCGCTCGAAGGACCCCTGCGCGGCTTTCCCATGCACCCGCACCGCGGCATCGAAACCGTCACCTACATGCTCGAAGGCGCCACCCATCACCGCGACAGCCTCGGCAACGCCGACCTCATCGGTCCCGGCGATGTGCAGTGGATGAGCGCCGGGCGCGGCATCCTGCACGAGGAAATGCCCCGCCGCGGTCCCAGCGGAAACATCTACGGCTTTCAGTTATGGGTCAACCTGCCCTCACACCTCAAGATGTCCGAGCCGCGCTATCGGGGAGTGACCGCCGCCGCCATCCCCACCTACGAAAAGGACGGCGTCCGCATCCGCGTGGTGGCGGGAACGGTGGACGGCGTAAGCGGTCCCGTGCGGGACATCGCCGCCGCGCCTCTTTACATGGACGTGGAACTTGGTCCCGGCAGCGAATGGCTTTTCCCCATTCCTGAAGGACATACCCTCATCACCTACGTGTTTCAAGGAGAGGCAGTCTTCTCAGGCGAAACAATCAACGCCATCAAAATGCTCAAGTTCAGCGACGGCGACCACATCACGGTCAAAACCGAAAACCACCCTGTCCGCTTTATGCTCATGGCGGGCGCGCCGTTCAAGGAACCCATCGTCCCCTACGGTCCCTTCGTGATGAACACCATCGAAGAGATTCAACAAACCCTGCGCGAATTGCGCGACGGGACGTTTATTGTTGGACAACATTAATGTTGTCCTACAGGGCAAGGATGAATGACTCAAATCCTCTACGGCGAACGCATCGCCAGGCAAGGCAAACTACGCATCGGCTGTTCTGCCGCCATCTTCGACTCACAGAGGCGCATCCTGCTCACCAAACGAACCGACAACGGTCAATGGTGTCTGCCGGGCGGCGGGATGGAGGCGGGCGAGTCCGCGGCTGAGGCGTGTGAAAGGGAAGTTTGGGAGGAAACAGGCTTGAGCGTACGAGTGAAGCGTCTGGTCGGCGTCTATAGTCACCCCGATCAACTCGCCGTCTATCCCGACGGGAACAAGGCGCACATCGTCGTCCTGCACTTCGAGGCGGAAGTCATCGGCGGCGAATTGGGCTTGAGCAACGAAACAACCGACTTCGGTTACTTTACGCTGGAAGAAGTCGAGAAGTTGGATATGCTCGGACGGCACAAGGAACGCATCCTGGATACGCTGGCGGATCGAAAAGAAGCGTTTGTGCGCTAATCAGACCTTCAGCCACCATACGCCCGTGCATTCGGGCAAAACCATCCAGCCGTTTGCCTTCACCTTATTTCCCAACTCATCACCAAAGAAAAAGCGCGATAACTCCTCGGCTTCTGCGAGGGAAGCAAACTTATAATCGGTGCGAATCCACTTGTGCTGAAAGCCGACTTCATCCAGCCAGGGATAGAAGTCCTTGAGATGCTCCAAACGAATCGGCGACTCGTTCCCCGTGCCGAGCGATTCGAACAGGACGATGAAACCGCCGCGCCGCAAAACGCGTTTCATCTCGCCCAACCATTTTTCCAACTCCGCCCGCCACGAGGCGGGATTCCACACGGCGAGGTAACTCACGCTCCAGCCGGAGACGGCAAGGTCGGCAGCGTGATCGTCAACCGGCAATTGGCGGTGGTCGGCAATGTCCACTTTCCAGTTTGCAAGACCGCTGGCTTCGAGGCGCCGGCGGCAGACCCTCAGCATCTCCTCCGAAACATCGAACGCCCGCATGGACTTGGCGCGCGGCGCAAGCATCACAGCAAGCCGCCCCGTCCCTGCGCCGAGGTCGAGGATATCCAAGCCGTCGGGGACGATAATCTCCTCCAGCGCCTTCAAGATGTTGCCCTGATAATCTTCACGTGAAATCAACGCTTCGTAACGGTCGCCATCGGTTTGGTAGATTTGTTTTTGTTGGTCGGTCATAGCCCAATTCTACTTGATATAATAGCCGCAACTTTCATCTTTCTTCTTTCATCCCCGCCTATGCCCCTCTCCCCCTCCGCACAAAAAATTCAAGACCTCCTCCACTCTCTCGGCTACGGTTACACCGTCATCGAACATGCCGAGTCCACGCGCACCGCGCAGGAAGCCGCCGAACGCGCCGGGTGTGAACTCGGTCAAATCGTCAAATCGTTGATTTTCAAGGGAAAAGAATCCGGCAAGCCGGTCATCGTGTTGACCAGCGGCGCAAACCGCGTGGACGAGAAGCGTATCACCGAGTATGCGGGCGAACCTGTCGGAAAGGCGGATGCCGATTTCGTTCGCGCAGTGACCGGGTTTGCCATCGGAGGCGTGCCGCCTCTCGGGCATCTTCAAAAAATCGAAACCTACATGGACGAGGACTTCCTGCAATACGAAACCGTCTGGGCGGCGGCGGGGACGCCCAATGCCATCTTCGAGTTGAAGACCGCTGACCTGCAAAAGATGACGGGCGCAAGAATCGTGAAAGTCAAACCATGAAGCGGGCTCCGCTTGCGCTTCTCGTTCTGACCTTGAGCCTGCTCGCCTGTTCCCGCAGCGCACCTCCACCCTCCACAGACACAAAGCGTACCCTAACCTACGACGGCATCGAGCGGACATACCTCCTGCACATTCCCGCCTCCTATGATGAAAACACACCAGCGCCGCTCGTGCTATCCCTTCACGGCGGCGGAGGCGACGCGGAAAACCAGCGGCGCGTCAGCGGCTTCGACCAACTGGCAGACGAACAGGGCTTCATCGTCGTCTATCCCAACGGCACAGGGCGGCTTGGCGACAAGATATTGACTTGGAACGGCGGTACGTGCTGCGGCTATGCACAGGAAAATGGCATAGACGATGTCGGTTTCATTCGCGCGCTGATTGCAGAACTCCGCTTGCAATACAACATTGACCCGAAACGCATCTATGCGGCGGGAATCTCCAACGGCGGAATCATGTCCTATCGTCTCGCCTGCGAAGCGGCAGACCTGTTCGCGGCAATCGCTCCCGTCTCCGGCACACAAAACCTCGCCACATGCCAACCCTCGGAAGCGGTTTCGGTCATCCATTTTCACGGCACGGCAGACGAACACCTGCCTTACGACGGCGGCGTCGGTTCCAAATCCATCACAGGCGTCAGTTCTGTCTCTGTAAGCGATACGCTGGCATTCTGGATTCTCCGCGACAACTGCCCGAGCCGCGCCGTCATCGAGCATAGCGGCGAGATTACCCATCTCTCCTACTCACCCTGCGCTTCAGGCACGAGCGTGGAACTCTACAAAATCGAAGGCGGCGGACACGCCTGGCCCGGCGCGGACGGTCCCGCCTGGCTGGGCGGCGACGAACCGACCCAATCCATCTCCGCCACGCGGCTGATCTGGGAATTTTTCGCAGCGCATCCCAAGCCGTAATTAATTCATTGCAATCGGACTTCCTTTGTCGTAAAATCCTTTCAGACCAATCCTTCGACTGTGGCGTCTCGCCGCCACGCTCAGGACAAGACCAAAGGAGGCTCGATGGCTGTAACCACACAACCCGAAACCCGCCCCATGACGGAGGAGGCGGATTTCCTGCAAATCAAATCTGTTGACCACGTTCACTTTTATGTAGGCAACGCCAAACACGCCATGTATTACTGGTGGAAGGCGTTCGGCTTCAAACCCGTTGCCTATTCGGGACTGGAAACCGGCAACCGCGACTTTGCTTCGTATGTTCTCGAATCGGGGCAGGCGCGGTTTGTCGTTTCTGCGCCCTATTCCCCCTCCAGCCCGCTCGCCGCGCATCACATGGTTCACGGCGACGGGGTCAAGGTCATTGCCCTGGGCGTGGACGACGTGGAAAAAGCCTGGAAGGAAACCACCTACCGCGGGGGTAAATCTGCCTGGGCGCCGCGCGAGGAAAAGGACGATTTCGGCGTCTACCGCACGTCTGCCATTTACACCTACGGTGAGACCCTGCACGTCTTCGTGGATCGCAGCGATTACAAAGGCGTCTTTGCTCCCACCTACCGACCCATCCAGTACGAATCCGAGTCCGCGGGGCTGGCGGCGATTGACCACATGGTGGGCAACGTGCAGCTCGGCAAGATGAACCACTGGGTCAACTTCTACCATCAGGTGATGGGCTTCCGCCAATTGCTTCACTTCGACGACAAGGACATCTCCACCGAATATTCCGCGCTCATGTCCAAGGTGATGCAGAACGGCAACGGGCGCGTCAAGTTCCCCATCAACGAACCCGCCGAAGGCAAACGCAAGAGCCAGATCGAAGAGTACCTCGATTACTACCTCACGCCCGGCGTCCAGCATATCGCGCTCATCACCGGCGACATCCTCCACACCGTCGGCGAACTGCGCAAGCGCGGCGTGGAATTCCTGCGCGTGCCCGATACCTACTACGAAATGCTCCCCGACCGCGTCGGCGCCATCGAGGAAGACATGAAAGCCGTACACGACCTCGGCATCCTCGTGGACCGCGACGACGAAGGCTACCTCCTGCAAATCTTCACGCGTCCCATCCAGGACCGCCCGACGATGTTCATCGAGGTCATCCAGCGGCACGGCGCAAAGGGATTCGGCAAGGGCAACTTCAAGGCGTTGTTCGAGTCCATCGAACTGGAACAGGCACGGCGCGGAAATCTGTAGCGCCCTTCGACTTTTGACCTTTGACTCACACTATGAAATTCGCCACCATCTCCACGCTTCGACACACCTCCCAGCCTGCCCTTGTAGACGGAGACCGAGTCTACACCCTGCCCTTTGCCGACATGTACGCCGTCATGGAAGCGGGCGCAGCGGAAGCCGCCAAAAAAGCATCGCAGGATTCACTGCCGCTCGAAGAGGTAAAGTTCCTCCCGCCGCTCAAGCCCTTCACCCTGCGCGACGGCTACGCCTTCGAACAGCACGTCAAAACCGCCAACCGCAATCGCGGGCGCGACGTGCCGGCAGAGTGGTACGAGTTCCCCGTCTTCTACTTCACCAACCCCAACGCCATCTTCGGTCACGAAGACATCATCCCCTACCCGCCTTACACTAACGCAATGGACTACGAACTCGAAATCGCGGCGGTCATCGGCAAAGCGGGCATGAACATCAAAGCCGAGGATGCGGAGGAATACATCTTCGGCTACACCATCTTCAACGACTGGTCCGCCCGCGATGTGCAGAGAAAGGAAATGGCGGTGGGGCTGGGTCCAGCCAAAGGCAAGGACTTTGCCTCGGCGCTGGGACCGGTCATCGTCACGCGTGAAGCGCTTGCCGATAAAGCCACGGGACGCCCGGGCGTGTACGACCTCGAAATGGTCGCGCGCGTCAACGGGAAGGAATTCTCCAGAGGCAACTGGAAGGATATGCACTGGTCGTTCGGCGAAATCATCGCCCGCGCGTCCGAATCGGTGATGCTGTATCCCGGCGATGTCATCGGGTCGGGCACCGTCGGGACGGGATGCCTGCTCGAACTGACCAAGTTTCAAGGTCCCTGGCTGGATCACGGCGACGTGGTGGAACTCGAAGTGGAACGAATTGGCGTTTTAAGAAATACTGTCGGATAGGAATTTGGTGGTCGAGTAGCGAGCGTTCGTTGCGAGCGTATCGAGACCACAAGCAACTTGCAAACAATTGTTTTCTTGAACAGCGGTGGTTTCGATACGGGCTTCGCCCTACGCGACCACCCATTGGAAAATAAGCGGAGAGACCATGCCCTTCTATCACAAACTCGGACAAATCCCCCACAAACGTCACACGCAGTTTAGAAAGCCGAACGGCGGACTGTACCGCGAAGAATTGATGGGATTAGAGGGATTCTCGTCCCTGCAATCCATCCTCTATCATCACTTCATCCCGCCGCGCGTCAAACATGCCGAAGACCTCGGCTCGCGCCTGCCCGAAACGGTGGACTTCGGACCCATCCGCCATCGCGCCTTTCGGACCTCCGACATCCCACTGGGCGGCGATGCCGTCTCGGCGCGGATTCCTCTGCTCGCCAACAAGGACGTCATCCTCGGCGTGGCGCGCGTGAGCAAAAGCATGGACTACTTCTACCGCAACGCGCAGGCTTATGAGACCTGGTGGGTGCACGAGGGCAGCGGTGTGCTGAAATCGCAGTTCGGCAATCTCCGCTTCCGCAAAGGCGATTACATCGTCATCCCGTTTGGGACGACCTGGCAAATGCACATTGACGGAAGCGAAGCGCGTTTCTTCGTCATCGAGAACCCCTCCCAAATCGAACCGCCGAAGCGGTATCGCAATCACTTCGGGCAGTTGCTCGAACACGCCCCCTACTGCGAGCGCGACATCAGAGTCCCTGAAGAGTTGGAAACGCACACCGAGCGCGGCGAGTTCGAGGTGCGCATCAAAGTGCGTGACCGCCTGACGCGCCACATCCTCGATTACCATCCCTTCGACGTGGTCGGCTGGGACGGTTATCTCTATCCCTGGATTTTCAACATCGAAGATTTCGAGCCGATTACCGGGCGCATCCACCAGCCGCCGCCGGTGCATCAGACCTTCGAGGCGCACAACTTCGTTGTCTGCTCGTTCGTGCCGCGCCTGTTCGACTATCATCCCGAAGCCATCCCCGCGCCCTATAACCATTCCAACGTCAACTCGGACGAGGTCATCTATTACGCCGAAGGCAACTTCATGAGCCGCAAAGGCATTGACCGCTGCGACATTTCCCTGCATCCCTACGGTCTGCCGCACGGACCCCAGCCCGGCATGACGGAAGCCAGCATCGGCAAGAAGGAAACACAGGAGCTGGCGGTGATGGTAGATACCTTTTATCCCCTGCATCTTACCAAGGACGCGCTCGAATACGAAAAGCCGGAATACCAGTCCACATGGCTGGAAGGAAGCGGAGAATGAGGAAATAAGACTTCGGAAGTCTGGCAGACTTCCGAAGTCTGTTTATAATGCAATCATCTCCTCAAAAACCTCATCCGTCGAAGGAAGTCACCATGAATCTCTCCACATCGCATATCACTGATTCCAAGTTCAGAAAGGTCGCCAAAAAAATCGTTTCCGAAATGAAACGGCTGGAAGTGCCTGGCGTCGCCATTGGCATCTACCATAAAGGCAGGGAATTCACCGACGGCTTCGGAATCACCAGCGTCGAACATCCGCTCCCGGTCACGCCCGATACGCTCTTCCAGACCGGCTCCATCAGCAAGACGTTCACCGGCACACTGCTCATGATGCTCGTCGAACGCGGCAAGGTTGACCTCGACGCCCCCGTCCGCAAGTACATCGAGGATTTTCAATTGCAGGATGAAGAGGTGGCGCAAAGGGTCACCGTGAGGCACCTGCTCACACACACGGGCGGTTGGGTCGGCGATTACTTCAACGACTTCGGCAACGGCGACGACGCCCTCGACAAGATGGTCAAGGACATTGCCAAACTGCCGCAAGTCCAGCCGTTGGGGAAAATCTGGTCGTACAACAACACCGGCTTCAACGTCGCCGCGCGGATCATCGAAATCGTGACGCAGAAATCCTACGAACAAGCCGCGCAGGAAATGCTCTTCGACCCGCTCGGTTTGAACATGACCTTCTTCTACCCCAGCGACATCCTGTTCACGCACCGTTTCGTCGTCGGTCACCAGAAGGTGAAGGGCAAGGTTCAGGTGGCGCGCCCGTGGGCGATTGGCAGAGCAGGCAACGGCGTAGGTGGAGTCGTCAGCACCGTCAAGGACCTGCTCAAGTATGGTCGCTTCCACATGAGTAATGGCAAGAAAAACGTCATCAGCGGAAAAAGTCTGCGGGCAATGCGCATCCCTCAAGCGGATGCCGGTCCGCGCGGGATGATGGGCATCACCTGGTTCATCCGCGAGGCGGGCGGGCTCAAGGTCTATGCCCACGGCGGCGCGACGAACGGTCAGCAGGCATACTTCTTCTTCATCCCCGAAAAGGATTTCGTCTGCGCCATCCTCACCAACAGCGACGACGGCAGCATCATCACGGCGGAGTTGTATGGTCTCGTTCTCGAAACATACTTCAACGTCGAACTCCAAGCGCCCGAACCGATAGAAGTACCATTGGCGGAACTGAAAGAACTCGTGGGGCGTTATAGAATAGGCACGGAATGTTTCGACATCAAAGTCAAAGGCAAATACCTGATGTATCACCACATTCCGCTCGGCGGCTTCCCCACCCCCGATACCCCGCCCGGTCCCGCCCTGCCGCCGATGCGTTTTCGGTTCTACGACAAGGACAAACTCATCGGCTTGGATGAGCCTTACAAAGGAGCGCTCGCCGACATCCTCCGCGACGAACAGGGACGCGTGGAATACTTCCGCGTGGGCGGACGGGCACATAAAAAGATCAAGTGAGTTAACATTTAAAGTTACCCAGTTCATCCGTGCCGCGACATTGATGTCGCCTGAAAACGCGAGATATTGCACCTTTACAAATTATTCTAACAATGGTTATGATAGAGGCTGGAGGAAGTTATGCCAGCCGCAAAAAAACTGGTCTTGAATGAAAAGCAGAGGCAAGAGCTTGAGGCGT